>VTLG01003939.1_pt1 | contig 139665 bp, 177 predicted proteins | sample 4694571 | NCBI WGS metagenome assembly VTLG01 (sample SAMN12604809, study PRJNA352737) | marine metagenome | biome: ENVO:00000447; feature: ENVO:00000209|ENVO:00000569|ENVO:01000036; material: ENVO:00002151; isolation source: viral sequences binned using virsorter ... | reverse complement strand
AGCTCTGTTGCATCAGGAAATAGCTCACATACTTCAGCATCATCACCTCCTACATCAACACAGCTTCCTATATATCTTCTTTCAAATAGTTTATCTTCAGTTCTAAATTTTTGGGATAATACGTTTTCGTATAATCTACCTTCCGCTAAATATTTTTTTAAATCAAATGTATCCATTACCAAAATGTATTCATATTAGCACCTAATCCTAATTGTTTTGCATATCTAGGTAATCTACAAGACCAATAACGAGCCGTTGTTCTATCTTTTGCTTGAGCACATCTATGACGAGCTGCAAATGCTTTTCTTGCTTTAGGATTTCTAATTTTTGCTCTTAAACCACCAGAACCAAATGTTACTTTTTTAATTCTTTTAGTTTTAGGATCTCTTACATACACATAATATGCTTTTGGTCCTCCTCTTTTTGGTTTTCCAATTGGCGGATCTTTTTTCTTTTTCTTAGCTTTCTTTTCAGTTAATATGTTTTCATCTAACTTTAAAAATTCTTTAGCAACACCCGATTCTTTGAGAATCCAATATAAAATACCAACTATAGACACTGGTATATTACCAGTTATTCCTAATAAGGCTAAAAATCCTAGATCTAATAATTGTTTATTTATTTTCTTTTCTTCAGCCGGATTTGGTTTTTCTCCACTAATTACGTATTCTGCTATTTCTTTAACTAAAACTAAAGTTTGTTTACCTTCTCTTTTAACTACTTCTAATAATTTTTTACCTGCTTTTTCTACTCCACCTAAAAATTTATCAATAATAGGTTTTACTATATCAAATTTAGGAAGTGCAAATTCATTTAACATAGGTAAGTCTAAAGGTACTGATTCGCCTTCATACATAGCAAATTCTCCTAAATGTGTTTTAATTAAGCCCTCATCTTCTTCACATAAATCTATTATATCTCTAGAATACATTTTTCTAGCTTCCCTAATTAAATTTAAATGAGCATCTGAACCAATTCTAAATACTGATTCAAATAAAGGAATGTTTTTATCTAAATGATATTGTAGATTTTCAGACAATAAAGATTTTACCTTTACTTTACCTTCAGTAAGTAAAGGACCTCTTATTGTTTCACAAGTACCACATCCACAGTTACAGCTCATATTACATTATATCTTTATAAGGGATTTCAATTTTATTACCTGTTAATTTACCATCCCTATATAATAAATTTTCAGGTTGTACTGTTGCTCTTAATCCACCAGTTGCAGTTCTTGTTGAATCATGTCTTATATTAAGTACTGGTTCCAAATTAAATTCTTCAACATCACTTAAATTTTCAATAATTTTAGATACTTCTACTCTTATAGTATCCCCTTCTTCACTAAAATCTTTTGGACTATAGGTTTTATAAACTACTACGGCATCATCCGAACCAAATATTATGGAGTCCTCATCTTTTGAAGGTAAATCAGTTACTATTACTCCTGATACTTTAGTATCTGTCTCCTCGTTATACATAATATTAATACCTTCTTTTGTGTTCCCTAATTTATCCACAAAAGGTCTAAATACTAATTTAGGAGCAAAATCTCCATTTTTAATTCTTTCTGATAGTTTATTTACTACATCTTTATATCTAGAGTCTGAACTTTCCCAAAATCCAGCATTATCCTTTTTTATTGATATTGGGTATTTTTTATCACCTACTAAAATAACATCAGCTTTTTTTCCTGATGCTGTATCATATCCAACATCTAAAACATCTTTAATATTACTAGTAGAATAGTTTTTATTAGAACCCACAAATACAACATTTTTAGGACCATCTTCTAGATATTTTTTTAATTCATTAACTAAAATGTCCTCATTTTCTGTACCTGCAGATGCTCTACCCTGTACCCCAGTTGGTTTAATCAAAAATTTAGCTCCTTTATATTTTATTCCTCCTATAGAAGAACCCTTCATATTAGGATCATATTCAAAATCTTCAATAGCATCTATTTTTTGAGCGTAGTCAAATCTTTCCGCTCTAGGAACTAATAATTTGTAAGTTATAGATGATTGTCTTATAAAATCTTCATCCTTTAATGGAAATTCCTTTTTTAAGATTTCAATACCTGCTTCAGCATCAGTTGCTTCTCTTAAGCTAAAATTTTCTCCTATTGCTTCACTAATTAAAGATTCAAGTAAAGCTACATCTGTAGGATTATCCATATCTGGGTATCCTTTTTCAAATTTATAAGCGAATTTTGTAAAAAATTTATTAAATATATCCATTATGCTTCTACATCAACGTTAACATCTACTTCATCTTCAACCTCAGTTTCACCTGCATCAGCTTCAGCACTCGCTTCACCTTCAACTTCAGCACCACTTTCTGGGCCTACTCTTAGTAGTCTATTAATTGCTAAAGCACATCTTTCTTCTTCATCAAGATTAAGTAAATAATATTTTTTTCCTGATACTTGCCCTATCCAACTTTTAATTGTGTACATTAAAAGAAAGTTTTCACCATTTAATAAATTAATTCTAAATGTTGTAGGTCTAGGAGCAACCCAATCAACTGACTCAATAAATGAATCAAATTCATTAGTTAATAAATCAATAATAATATCCTTTAATGGTGGAAATTTTTGAATTTCAGGGTAGGCAAGAGCAGCATCATCCGCTTTTACAGTATCAGCGTAGACCTGTTTAGCAAGTATCTGTATTTTTTCTCTTAATTCGGCTGCTGTCATTATTTTTCATTTTTTTCTGCTAATTTTTTAGCTCTATCAGTAGCCACAGCATAATCAACTGGTTCTAAATTTTTCTTACCACCTTTTTGTTTTTTAAGAGCCATAATAATATCTTCTTTTTTCTTTTTTTCAGCAGCAGTTAATTTTTTTTCTTCAACACCTTCCTCTTCTACACTTAATTTTTCTTTTACTAATTTTGCAATTCTGTCAGCCTGACTTTTATGTGCTTTAGTAGACTTAGCTAACGCAGAAGATTGTGATTTATGAGATTTAGAAGCTTTTCTTAATTCTTTTTCTATTTTTTTTAACGTTTTTTTTTCTGATTTGCTTAACTCTTTTTCATTTATAGGAGTTGAAATATAATCACCATGTTTGTGTTTAGCAACACCTACAATTTTCTTAATCATAGATTTTAATTGATCCTTGCTAACACCTAATTTTTTGACAGCTTTAGCTAATGGATCTATACCAGCTGCTCCACCTTCATCCTTTAAAGTTGATTTAACTGCCTTATCTACAGCTAATCTTTTTTTAACTTCATCCTCCTCTTCATTGATAGTATCAATCATAGCATCTATTTTTGCTACACTTTCTTCTCCATCCAAATAATCAAAAGCACTATCTAAGTAATCATTTGCTTTTATTATTTTTGATTGCCACCATTGCGGAAAATCTACTTCACCCTGATCATCATATTTATCAATTGCTCTATATAACATTTGTACCATTTTACCCGCTCTAGCTAATTCCTTTTTTAACATTCCTGGTTCGTCATCTTGGTGACCTACATCTAAGTCTTCATTTACATAAGCTACTCCGTCTTCAATTTCATATCCCTCTTCCTCTAATCTATCAACAAACCCACCTAAAGTAACATCATATCTATTAGCTGAATACATAGCGTTGAATGCACCATAACCATCTAATCTTGATAATTCATTTGGAAATATATCTCTAACTATATCTCTAGCTTCGTCTGCTTTTTGGTCTATTTCATCAACAATATTTCTAAGCTCCATTATAGCATCATCAACTTCAAAATCTTTAATATCTTCGTTAACTTTACCTTTAGATAAATCTTTTGTTTTATCTTGTAGTATATTTGATTTGATTAGGAAATCAAGAACTTTTACATATCTATCTATTTTTTTACTATCTACTATTCCTAAGGATATTTCTTTTCTAAGTCTTTTTAAGGTGTCTAAATCCTCTTGACCTAAACCATGACCTTCTTCTAAACCTCTCATTTCAAGTTCGTCTTCTCTACCTAATGCTTTATCTTCTTCACCATAATCTGCTCTACCAGAAAAACCAGTATCAATATTTTTAGTAAGATCAGTGCTTGCATTAGGAACAGTAGGAGTAGATTCCATTTCTTGTTGTAAAGACTTTTTAATTAGCTCTTTTAGATTATCTAAATTCATATCTTCAATTTTCTTTTTTGCCTGTTTAGTAGCTATACCATACATAACTTTTTCCGCATCCTTACCGTATTTTTGAACTAGTGCTCTTTTATTGGACAACAAACCTTTTATGGCTTCGGAGCGTTTATCTAGTTCTCTTTCTGTAAGTTTACGTTCATTTAACATATTAATCAGTATTTCTACCTACTACAAATTCTCTTGTAAAGTAAGTAATTGTATTACCGATTTGGTCTGTTAAAGTTTGGTTACCTAATGCTTCAGAAGCTTTCATAGCTGCTTCTAATGAATCTTGAACTAATTCCTCTGTAGGAGATAAACCAACTTCAATATCAGCTTTTACTGATCTTTTTTTAATGTTTACTTCATCACCTTCAGCATCTACATTTACGTCATCTTCTACGTCAACATCAACGTCGGCTTTTACTTCATCCTCAACATCAACATCAACATCTTCTTCTTGTTCAGATAAAAATTCAATAATATCTTCTCTAATTTTAGCTTTAAGTTCGGATACTTTCATTTTTTTCAATTCTGCTTCAATATCGTCTTTAGCATCCTCAAATCCATCCTTATATCCTTCTTGTTCAGCATCAGTTCTAGCATCTTCTTTTACTAAACCTTCTCCATATGCAGCCCTAATAGCACCACATACTCTTTTAGCACCTTCCTTACCATATTTGCCCTCATTATCATCAAGGCATTGGTCAAATGGATAAGATCCTTCCTGAATTTTTAAATATGCTTCTTGAATAGTTTCTTTTAAGTCTCTTTTATCCATTTTAAAGCCTTTTTTACCAACACCGTGTTCTTTTTTAAAGTAGCCCTTGCCCACTTCATCGATGTCTTCTTTTTTTTCAGTCACTTCTTGTGATTCTGAAATTACTTGTGTGCTTTCTCCGTGGATTTTACCACTTTTAAGATAAGCTTGATAGTCAAAGTTGTCCATTATAATATATTTTTATTTATAAATATTAATTAATTCCTCTAGAATTGCCTCTTGATATATTATTATTGCTAGATCTTGAAGTACTGCTAGGAGCCGTTCTCATACTTGGAGAAGGGCTATAACTTGGTCTGGAGTTATTATTACTAGGTCTATAATTATTGTTAATTACAGGTCTAGAATTATTGTTATTAATTATTGTTGGTTTATTATTATTTATTCTTGGTCTTGAATTGTTATTTATGTTAAAATTAGAAGTATTTATAGGTTTATTTATATTTACTCTTGGTTTACTTCTATTATTTCTTATTGTACTAGCAATATTATTATTACTATTAAAATTATTAGTTAAGGCTCCTCTTCTACTGGCATTATAAACTATGTTATAACTTGTATTAGTATAAGGTCCTTGATACCAATTATGACCCCAATTCCAAGGTCTATATGGTCTATACCAATTGTAATAATTCCATGGTCTATGCCAACTATTCCATCCAAAGTAACTATTATATGGATAATCATAAGCCCAATCAGTCCAAAACCAATTACTATAAAAATAAACATCAAATCTATTATAAGGTCTCCATATGCCATCTAATCTTGGATTATTCCAATACCAAGAATAAGGTTGTTGCATAGCATATTGTGCAAAATCCCATCTAAAACTAAAATCAGTTCTTAATTTATATTTTAAATCAGATAAGGAATTAATAGTATCTATTTTAGGAGAATTGTATATACTATCTACTTGAGCGGCATGATTAAGTGTTGTATATTGCCATTGGACACCACAACTAGTAAGAAGTAGTATTAATAATGAATATATTAACTTCATCTATTTCTTCTTTTTAAATTCGGATTTCTTTGTATTTTTTACAAATTGTTTTCCTTTTTTACTACCACGTACTTTTTTAGCTACAGTAGCTTTACGCTCAGCTTTAGTAAGTGATTGTGCTTTTTTTCTAGGTAAACATCTAGTAGTTGGTTTACCTTTTTTCATAGTACCACAAGGGCCAGCTATATTACCTGATGTATTTATTCTTACCCAATCTTCTTTTTTAAACCAATCACGTAATGATTCAGCAACGGCTAGTTTATAGGCAGAACCAAATGGAGCTGATTTGCCTTTATGTTTTTTCTGTGCTTCGGGATCTATGTTTTCTTTCATGGGACTAAGATAGTCACTAATTTTTTTCATAGCTTCTTCGGCTGATATATTTCCTCCCATCCAATTATTATGTACATAATACATAACATCTTCTACATCAAAGTTACTACCTACCCTAATCCCAACATTTATAGCCTTTTCTACATCTTCATTATAGTCACTTAAACTAATTGATTCATTCATTTGGCTTCTTAAAAGTGATTTCCAGTTAACCATTACTTCAGCTACTCCTCCTATAAATTTACGATTGTTTAATTCATCCTTAAATTTGCCAAATAATGCTCTTAAATCCTCTCTAAATTCAGCTACTGCTCCTGTTGGGTTGAATGGTACTGAATCTGGATCCGGTTTTGATCTCATGAAACCACTATAACGGGTAACTTCATTTAAAGATCTCATATCATATAATTTAGCCAATTCATCAGCTAACATATCTAATACTTTTTCATCTGGTATTTCTAGTACATTCATAGCAAATTCCTCTCTACCTATGCTTTTAGCTAGGGTAGTAAGTCTTTCTCTACTTGAAGGTCCTATTTCGTTTAGTGACATTATTTTTTCTTTTTCTTTTTCTTACCACTCATTTGACCCTTACAAACCTTTACAGCACGACCAGATAAATAAGCCGAGGATTTTTCACCCGCAGCCATTCTTCGTTTACGGTAAGCTTCACCTTTAGGGCAAAGTTTTTCATTTAATTGCTTACCTAATTCTTTTATTTCTTTTAATTCAGCTTTAATTTCTTCGTTAGTAAATTCTGGGTTATTTTCCTTAATAAAACGAAGTGTCTCCCTTATACTTTCAGTTAACGCACTATAATCAATCATATCCTTAATTATATTTAAATGATTTTTTAGATATTTTAATTCCGAAGCGGGAATATTTAAATCACGAGATAAATTAATAATACGGTCAGCTGCCTCTCTTGCTTCATTATAGTCTTCTGGTTCACCTTCTTTATCTTTTATTACTTGTTTTTCAATTCCAAATAAAACATCATGTTGATAAAGCCATTCACCTAAATCTAATTCATCTGGTTGTCCAAATTCACCTGATTTTAATCTATCTCTTAATGATTCAGCAGCAGGGCAAACATCAAAATGTTTATCTTGATATCCTCTATACATGTAACTTGCTTCATTTAAACCCATACGTTTTCTTAACATAGAAGCTTCAAGTGAAGCTAATCCCCTTTTAGCAAAATCAAAAACTTTTTCTTCATCCTCTTCTTTAATACCTAAATTTTTAATATCAGGCATTAAAAGATCTTGGATTTCTTGTTTTACCTCTCTATTAGCACTTTGTCCTTTACCTTCATATTTTTTGTAAATATCTAATATTTTAGGTTTATTTTTATTTAAAACATCTAGAGCTAATTTAGGATGATTAATAAATTCATTTTCACCCACTACATTAGCATCTGATTCTAATTCTGCTCCCATTTTAGCATCATCACCTCCTCTAGTAATATTAAAAGAAGATCCTTCATCATCCTTGTTTACATTTAAAGTGTCATATTGATCTATATCTAATTCACCTAAATATCTTTTTTTGTTCCATTCATAAAGGTCAAATTCACCAATATTTTTCTTTGTTGAATTTTGTCCTTGCTTCCAATTATAGACGTCAAAATTATCTTTCATAGGGGTATTTTATTATAAATATATAAGATTATCCTTTAAGTGATTCTAAATGTTTAACTACTTCATCAGTAAATTCCTTTACTTTTTCTTTATTTACTTTTCCAACCCATTTTTCAACTTCACCACTTTCTGACACAAAAGATTCATTACTTTCTTCTAATTTATCTTTTACATATTGTTTAAATTCTTCTATTCTACCATCAATAATTTTATTATTAATGTTTTTGTAATGTTCTTCATATTTACCTTCTGCTTTTAATTTATCTTCAAATCTAGCATGACAGTCTAAACAATATTTATGTATATTATAGTAAGGTTTATCCACTCGCTTCATTAATTTACCACATTTAGGGCAAAATAATGGCATTGTATGGGTTTTTTTAGCTTTATCTAATTTAGTAATATTTTGTTTAATACCATCCTTAATAGTCCAAGTACGACCTTCTATTTCCCAAATATCACCTTCTTTATAAAATTCTTGTTTTTTAGTAAAACCAACACTAGAACGTGTTTTCTCACCATACTTACCTTGTACTAAATTTCTTAATCTTTGTACATCTTTTTCTTTAAATTGTTTTTTTAAAACTGATTCTTTATTCATAAACCTAATTTTTTTAGATCATTTAATACTTGACCTATACTTTTATATACTATACCTGTACCCCCTGCAGCGTTCCATCTTCCAATTGTATCTTCTCTATCATCAATTAAAATATCAGTTTTAGCTAATTCAGGTTTTACTTCATGTTTTTCTTTTGCTCTTTTAAAATTAATACGGGGTTTTCCTCCTAAAATATCACTATGGTTTCTTACCCAAAGTATTTTACCTAAATAAGATTGTTTTTTAGCTGAAGGTGATGTTAGTAGCTCGTAATTATATTTTTTAACTGCTTTTATTAAATCAGCTGCTCCAGGCATGGGTTTAATTCCTACCCAAAAACTTATTTTATTTTCTTCATCAATTAAATTCCAAAATGCTTTAGTACCATATTTATCTTCAAATTCTTTTGGTTTCATACCTGATATGTCTTCAAAGCGTTGGTCAAAATCAGCTAACACACCATCCATATCAAGATAAACTTTATAATCACTTACTTGTTCTTCCATACCTTTAGCTAATTGTAAGGCATAAGCATTTAAACCAAATGGATCCTTTTTCTTTTTTTCTGTTATTAATTTTTTAACAGATTCTTCCAATTTATTGCCTGTGATAGAATCGGACCACCCTCTAAATAAAATATTTCCTGTTTCATAAGCTTCTCTTTCAAGATTTTCTAAATAATCATCTTGATTAATATCAGTTGTATTAATTGCATTAAGCCTATCTTCCATATTTTGATGCACATGAACTAGTTCGTGTGCATAAGATCGTAAAATATCTTTAGGATGCCTACCATAAGTGTAAAGTACTATTAAATTAGTTGCAGGAGCATAGTATGCTGTTTTACCAAATAAATCTTCCCCATTTTCATAATCATCATGAATCATTTGAATTTTAGGTAATGGTTCAATTGCCATTTGATTATCTAAAAAATATTTAGTTAATGAAGCAATATAAGGTTGAAAATTAAACTCACTGGGATTTATTTCTTCATTTAAATTCTTTTTAGACCTTCTAACCATACCCCATTTAGGTAATTTTTTTCCTTGATATTCACCATCCATTTGAAAATTTCTAACAGTATATTTTTTACCATCTGAATCCTCAAGTGATAATTTATACCTATTAACACCTTCTCTACTATTCTTTATTACTTTTAACTGTTTAGATTTTTCTAATTTTTTACCACCTAATGGAAAACCTTTAGGTGCTCTTAAAACATCTCCAGGTAATACCTGTCCTGAATAATTAGATAAGTCAATCCCTATTTCTTTAACAATATCAGGTTTTCTACCTTGAGCTGATCTTGTTTTACCTTTTTTAGGTCTAAAATCTTTTTTCTGTTTACCATCAACTCCACTCATTTGTCCCTTACATACTTTTACTGCTCTTGCAGCTAAAAAGGGGTTATGTTTTTCACCTTGTCTTTTTCTTTTTGCTATGTAAGCTTTACCTCTTTTACATAACTTTTCATTTAACTCTTCTTCCGTTAGGTCTCTATAACTAGTACCAGGTGGAAATGATTGCATTTTTCTTTTAGCTGCTTCCTTAGTTTTATAAGGACCAAATTCTTGTCTTATCCCTGGTGAAAATGGATTATCTTGCATAAAATAAAACTTACCTCCCTTTTTATAAATGGACCTATATCTATAACCAGAAGATTTACCATAACCCTTTTTTTCTTTTAATTTTTGTTTTTTTAAACGTTGTGTTTTAGCTTTAGATGCTTCTTTACGCTTTTTAATATATTCAAATCCTGATCTTAATTTCTTTTTCTTAGCCGGATCTTTAGTTCTACCTAATGCCGCTCTTACTCTTTGATGTATTAAATTAATAATTTGAGATTGTCTGGCATGTGATTTAGCTTTAAATGATTTTTTATTTAAAGTATCTACTATATCTTGTCTAGTACTAAATTTAATACCAACTGTATCTGAAGGATCCTCATCTGTGTATAATCTACGTCCTGAACCTTTAGGTTTTTTACCTGTGCCTTTTTTAGGATCCTTTTTCTTTTTTCTACCTTCAGCTAATTTATCTGAAATCATTTGGTATACTTGTTCTACTTCTTCATCATTTAATTCATCAGGTAAATAACGTCTTAATTTTTCTGGACTAATTTTACCTGCCTCCCTAGCAGCTGTACCAGATACACCTCCTTGGGTTATTATAGTACGCAAATTTAAATTAGGGTATTTATCTAAAGATTTAGTTCTAGCAGATATATCTTTAAAATCATCATCATTTCCTTCTCTAGCACCTAATATAAATAATACTTCTTCATTAGGATGATTTTTAGCATAGTCATAAGTTGCTTTAATAGGTGGAGTACTACTATACTGGATATTAATATTAGCAGATATTGGTAGATATTGTTTGTAAATGTCCCAAATTTGAATTGCTTCTTCGGGTGTAACACCATCTCTTTCTTTACCTCCTATATTAATAATAAATTCATCAATATCAGGATTTTCTTCAATTGCTTGTTTTACAACTTTAAAGTGACCCTTAGTTGGTGGTTTAAAACCTCCTCCATACACTGCTACCGTTTTTTTATATTCCTGTTCTGGTAGTAAATCTCTAATTAATTCTTGAACTAAATTCATGAACTTAAAAATTGTTTTATTTTAGCTTGTGCTTCTTCCTTTGATACTGATCCGTCTATAATTTCTTTAGCTCCATCATCACTTAGCAAAGCTTGTATTTGAGCATTTGCTTCGGCTTTTTGTTTTTTTCTTTTTTCAATTTGAGCTGGTGTTTTAGGTTTAGTTCCTGTTGGTTTAAATGGATCTAGATATTTTTTAATTACATCAGCTACATCCTTTAATTTTTTATCTTCTAACGTATTAGCTACAGAAACAAAATTATCTCCAAACATTTGTTTATAGGGAGCCCAATTTTTAGTAACTGATAACCAAGTACTCATTACAATAGCAGGTGCTAAACTTCTATCTTTACCCCCTGATTTTTCAAATCTGTCTTGATTTTGCATTAGTGAACGTTCTAAATCAGTATAAACATAAAGCATAAATACATCATATCCTGCTTCCTCTAATTCATCTTTTAATTTAGTTGTAGTTCTAATTGAAGCTGCTGTTCCATCCAAGATAAATGATTGTTTACCACTAATTACATTTTGTAATTCACCTTTAAATTCTTTATTAGCTGCTGCCATCTGTTTAGCTTGCTCACTTCTTTCTTCAGGTGTAGCATTTTTTAAATCTAAACTAACATTAGCCTGTTTTAATTTTTCTATAAAAATGTTATCTACATTTAATACTTTTAAACCCCCTAAGTCTAAACCACGTAAGATAAATCCCTTACCTGCTCCAGGTGCTCCTGCTAGTATAATGGCTTTAGGTTCGCCTTGTGCTTCCTTTAATATTTGCATTAAACTTATCATACTCTTGGGATTCCAAACATTGTTTTTCTATATTTTTTACCACCTAAAATTCTATCGTAAGAACCATCATCATATACTTTTATTTCTTTACCCTTTAAAGCTTTACGAATAGTTTCTTCATCTGTAACTTGTACTACTCCTGCTTTACGTAATATATTTTCTATAGCACCCGATGCTTCAATATAATTTCCAGGTTCATCTAATTTATCAATTGTATAACTTACAGTAGCTCTTTTAGCAGGACTTGAACCATCATGACCAATACCTACATGCTTAGTACCTCCTGCTCTTTGTTTTGTTACTGCAACACCATCTAATTCAGGATCACTATCTAAATCAATTACTTGATATTCAGAACCTACTAAATCACCCACTGATTTATAGTTAGGATGACCTCCAATTGAACCATAAGCATTATTAATTAAATCTAAAATTTGTTTTTCAATATCTTTTAATTCATTCTTAGATATAGGTTTCCATTCATTCTTGGGTATATCAATTTCATTAAGAAGATCCACTAATTTGATCATAATTAAGCATGTTTATTATACATATTGATAAACACATCAAGTGATGTTCTATGACCCATGCCCTCTATTTCCTCAAATTTAGCTGAGTTATCATAATAAGGTCTAAGTTTTTTAGTTATTTTAGGATCAATAACATCATCCTCAGTACCTAAAATAATTGTACGTTTATAATTTTTACCACTATAAGGAATACCATTATCAAAATCAAAATCAATACTTCTACTATGTAAAGCTGGATTAAATAATAAAACATCTACCCCTAAATGAGATCCCAATATATCTGCAATATAACCACCCATACTAGAACCTATAATTAGATCAGGCTTACCTATTTTACCCATTAAATCATATAAATCTAATGTTTTAAAATCCATTTCTGGGGCATAAACTAAGCCTTTAGTAGCAAGGAAATCAACCTTAGGACCACCTGCTTTGCTTTCTAAACCGTGAAGATATACTATTTTTTTAATCATTTACTCTGTAAATATACGAAAGATATCTTGGGTAGCCAAATTTTTACGTGGGGATCTAATAACCAAATCTAGATTTCTGAGCGTTGTAATTTTGTAATACCTCCGCTTGACTAAAAAATCTAGTATAAACTCTAAAACAAGCTATTTGACCATTAAAACCATCTCTAGGTTTAGCTTCATTTTCAACATTACAGAATATTGCAAAAGCTCTTGAAGTTCCATCACCCCAAGTTCCCGATACAGAACCATCTACTGTTTCTTGACCTATGGCTCCATTTAGATAAATTGCTTGGGAATAAGTATCAGATCCATTATAAGTTGCTGTTCCTAAAATATGGAACCATTGGTTTGTGGGTAATACAGGACTACCAAATTTTGAAGTTGTTAATTGTCTAGTTTTACCAGATCCACCTATATTAATTCCAAATACAACATTACCCGCTCCATTAGTTTTAACATAAAGAGAATTATAATCTGATATATCAGAAGACATTATTCTAGCATTATCATCTAATGATACATTTTGTCTATTTACCCAACATTCATAAGTAATTGCATTGGCAACATCTCCTTGGGTTAAATCACTTTCAGGGTAAACTATAAATTCCCCTTCATCAGTTGTAGGATCATGAGTAAAATCCCAAAATCCACCATTATTTCTATTAAAAGTAGTATTAGCTAAATTATCTAAACTTCCTGAATAACTAGGGGTAGCTGGGTTATTTACTATGGAGGATCCACTTACGTAAGAACGTAAAGATCCAGCATCAGCTGATAAAACTAAATTATCTGTTATTATGTGTGGTCCTGTATACATTATTATGGTATTATTCCTGTCATATTTAAAGTATTAATAAATAATAAAGCATCATCTTCTGAGTCAAAAGAACTTGAATAATAAGTTACATTTTCATCATAGTATATTACTTCAAACCTAGAACCTGTTTGGTTCATTTCTTTTAAATAGTTCATATTTTAATTTTAATCAAATCCAAATCCAAATCTAGTTTTAGTTGCATTATAATTTTGTAATACCTCTTCTGCAGTTAAAGGTCTATTATAAACTCTTATGCAACCAAATTTTCCTACCATTGCCCAACTTGAATCCCAATTTCCACAATAAAATCTTCTAGCTGATCCAGCATTACCAGTATTAGAGGTTTGTTGTAAAACTCCATCAGCATAAACTTTATGATGATTACCTCCTTCATCATTATCATGTGTAGTAGTAAAACTATACCATTCATCCATATCAATAGCATAATTACTTAAACCTGTACCCCAAACATAATTTTGACCCGTATGATTACCAGAAAAAGCTAAATAATGATTCCAATAATAATTCCAAATACCATCATAATTAGTAGTACCAGATTGCCAAGTACCATAACCAGTTCTCATTACCCAAACATTAACTGAATACCCATCCCCTGCTGAAAAATCAAAGGGTCCATTATCTGTAGGAAATGTTCCATCAGCTGCTGGTATTTGGATATAAGTGTTTCTATCTGCTCCAAACCCAAAATCATAAGGAGCTGTTGAAGGAACTGTAGTTGCATCATTTACAAAAACTCTTTGAGCCGGAGTACCTTCAAGTAAGCTAAATTTAAAATCAGCACCTACAGTTTCAGGATTCATTCTATTATAGGCACCTCCATCTATAACACCAACTAGTCCATCTCTTACAATATTTGCACCTCCAAATGTCCCCATTACAATCCAAATCTTGGTTTTAATGCATTATAGTTTTGTGTAATTTCATCAGCTGATAATTCTTTATTGTAAATTAACATGTTTCCAATAGTAGCTCCAAAATAAGAAGTAGACCCATTATAGAAAAAATTATTAAATACTATATCATCTCCCCCAGTCCATCCACCTGTTCCACTAGATAAAGTTTTTGCAGCTCCATTTATGCTATAGAAGCTTTTAGAATCTGACGTGCTACCAAAATGAAAAACTGTAAATCCAGAACTATCTAAATTTGCTGTTATACCTGAATCTGTTTGGTTAAAATTATCTTTAAAGTGGAACCTGTTACCTGTAGTACCGAACTGTCCAAATTCGTATTTATGGCCATCATTAGCAGTCTGTAAAAACCAGTAATTCCAGCCGCTTGATGATTGAGAATCATCAATATTAATACACATTAATACTGTAAACCCAACAGCTGGTACAGATACTGTTGTACCTAAGCTCATAGATTGACTAGTACCATTAAATCCTAGTGTTCCGAAATTATTAGTAGAAAATGTTGGAGAACCACTTAAAGTACCATCTGCCCCATTTTTTATATTTGTAAAAGAGGTTCCGGATCCAGGATAAGATCTTTTACTTGCTGCATCTACTGCTATTACTAACCCATTTGTTACTATATTTGGTCCTCTTGCAAATCCCATTTAATATTTTATTATAAATATTAGACAGTTCTTTTTACAATAGTGGGGAAAGATGTTGTAGCTGGTTTATGTTTAGGGTTTTCTAAATCAAATAAACTTTTTACTGATTTAAATATTTCAAGATTTTCTTCTTGTGTTCTAGAAGACTCATACATTTCCCATTTTTTACCTTTTATTCTTTTACCTGAGTTATCTTGGCCTCTAGACTTAGATTTTAACCATAATATGCCTACACGATCAGCCTCTTTACCAAAACATTCTTTATACATTTGAGTATAAACTGCGCTTTGTAAATCATAGGTTGTTTGTAGATGATTAGATGTTTTAAAATCTATAACCCAAAGTTTATCATCTATTTCACATATTAAATCACAAGTACCAGCTACTTTTAATTCATCTGAAAATAAATGTACTTCAGTTTCAATAAGAGTAGGTTTATAGGTTTCCCAAAAATCAACAAAACGTAAAAACATTTGCCATACTAAGGGATCCATTTTAGGATAACCATGTTCATTAAGATATTTTAATTCCTTGCCTTTAAGGTATTTTTCTATAAGTAAATGTGTAGCAGTACCTTCTTCGCCTGCTTTTTTAACAATCCAATCAGCGCTGTAACCTACTTTTTTAAGCCAATCCTCAAAATGTTTGCCTTTGGGGTATGCCTGTAAAACATAAGTTACAGATGGATAATATTCACCATGTCTTCTATAGTACCTAGAATCTGGTAATGTAATTTGTTTATGATCATCAGATAATTCAATTATCCTATTATATGTTTTTTTAATCATATAGATAGTTTTTGTTCCAATAGGTTAGAATAGGTTAGTGGAACTGTTTTTTGTATAAGTTTTGTGAAATTTTTAAAACCCATCTCACTCGGATCCTTATCTTGTAAATCTACAAGATAGACTTCTTTGCCCTCTGCCATTAATCGTTCACAGAATTTCAAAGCTTGTTTAATTGCATCCCTATCTAATGCAATATAAATTTTATCTACTATAGAAGTAACTATTTTTTTCATTAAGCTACTTTGAATATTTTTTCCTAATAATGGTATAGCATTTCGTTTTATTGCAATAGCATCAAATGGTCCCTCACATAGTACTACAGGTACATTCCAATTAATTAAGTGTTCATTTGGTATTATATCCCTGCTAGCTGATGGGTTTCTATATTTTACATAAGGTTCTTTTTCAAATGAACGAGCTGTAAAATAATTTAGTCTACCATCTTTATCATAAGTTGGAATCACAATCATATTGGCATATAACCCATTTTCACAATAACCTATATTATACTTTAAAATATCGTGTTTACTTATATTTCTCTTTTTTAAGTATGCTAACGCGTGTTTGGCGGAGATATTGCTTAAATTACCGGAAGATAGGCTAATAAATTCATTAGGTAATATAACACTAGACTTAACTTGTGTTTGTTTTATAGATTTAGATGTTTTAACTAAAGATGATAATTCTCCATATTTACTAGAATCTACTTTAAGTTGTTTAAATAAATTGTAAATAGTAGTACCTCTAGCATCACACGCCCAGCAATGCCAAGGATTTTTACCTTCGCGGTTTTCAGTTAGATTTACCTCTAATTTCGGTTTATGATGATTGCAAAAGGGGCAATGGTATGCATAATTATTTCTAGCAGTTGCCTTACCTGAACCTAAAACAGAGTTTACTAATGTAACTAATAATTGATTAACCATAAACGTTAATATACAAAACTATATTTCATCAGACACGATATCTTCAAATTCAATATCTTTTAAATCTTTTGTGAAAAATTTACCTAAAATATTATCATTGAAGAACTCATCTGGTTTTTCTAAAACTTGATATATCATTTGATATTTAATTTCAAAATATGTCATTGTTTTCTTATCAGGGCACATTTTTAAAATTATACGTTCAAATTCATCTTTTTTACCTTCAAGTAATAATTGTTTAATATCTTTTTGGGAACCATAATAGTTTTTCCAATCTGATTCTTTTATTTCTAGTCTATAGGCGGGACGACGTCCAACTACACCTTGTAGTTTTTCTAACTCACGTTTTCCAATTTTTTTCTTTTTATTATGAAATAAGACTTTTTTCCCAATATAGGATTTTCCAGTAGGTTTATGGGTAACTATATATACAAAACCGAAAGTATTTTCTGGAAATTGAGTGATATCCCCTATTTTATGTGTTTTATAGGTCCAACTCATGATTTATTTTTTGTGGTTATACATATTACCCAATACCATCCCAATATGCCTTTTCAGGTGATAAATGGAGGCAATGAGTATTTAGGGAAATTACTTGATAAAATAACTGTTTGAAAATATAATCATCTGTACCTGCATTATTAGATAAAGTAGGGTAAATTTGATATAAATTTTCATATACTTTATTTAGTGCTTTTAAATTAAATAATTGAAAATAACCCCATCCTAACCACTGTTGTACTATTTGATTAGTCCAAGTAAAAGCTTCTTTAAAATTAAAATTATCTAAATCTTCAATTTCGGGTAAATTTATTCTACCCATAGTATATAAATAAAGAGCATCAGGTAATTTACCTAATTCTTGTTTATGTGGTAATACTCTTTCTAAATAGGTATGCCTTAAATGTCCCTTAATATGTGTTGAAGAAAAAGTAGAAGGAAAATCTCTATTAAGCAAAACATCAGCATCAATATGACAATACCATTCTTGATCCTTTCCTAAATAATCAAATCCCTCATTTACTGCTGCACCTTTATTAAAAGTTCTTTCATATATTTTTTTAGATAAAATATATTCTAAATCATTATCCTTACAAAGTTTAATTGTATCAGTATCATCTTCATGAGTTACTATTACCCATCTTTTAAAATATTTCTTATTAGAAATACAATGTTTAAGATAATGTGAAAAATTTATACAGACTGTAACTGCATTTATATCAATTGGAACCATAAATATAACTAATTAATAAAACTAATTATGAATAATCATACCAAGCACTATAATCTAAACTTGGATATAGATCTTTTATAGCTGCTACATCACTTGCAAATTTAGGTTTTAATAACTCTACTGTGGAATCTTCTATTTCACTAGTATAATTACCAGTAAATATTTTATCAAAATTGACTATAGGATCAAAGTGTTCAATACCCAAAAATGTGCAAATTTTATTATATTCAGCAAGTGGATCAGCAGCAATATTTTCTTGTAATGCAACATATATTTTATCTGAACCTATATCGGTTAACCAAGTTGTTAAATTATCTTTATAAAAACTTCTTTGGAAAATATTACTTAAAGAATAATTTTTTGCTACTGTATCAAATGATTTGCCATAAGCATAAGAACCCCAAGATGGATTTTTTTCCTGTATATGGTTGAAATGGCTATAAGCTCTATTAATTGGATCTCTTAATAATATAATTACTTTAGCATCTGGTAAATCGTTAGCAATACGAGATGATGCACCACCATTACTAATTTCATTTAAACCAAAATAATTTGGAGATGATTCTCCAATAGCTGGTAAATTTCTTGTAAAGAAAGATCTATATATGTCAAATGAACCACTTAAATTATAATTAGTATCTAAATTAAAGTAATCTAATTCTTTATTACCTTTATTACCCATACTACCAGCCCAAGAACCAGTTTGAGCAGCATAATTATATTGTTCATGACTTAAAACTTTGTTTTTCCAAAAAGTAGTCACCATATAAATGTCAGGGTGTTTATTAAGATTAAAAGCTGCAGCTGTGGTGCCTGCTTTCATAACTCCCGCTATAATAAAATTTGGTGTGTTTGAATACATAATATTATTTGTTATAAATATACAATTGTTTTTTTGTGTTTACAAATTATTTTTTAATCTTTCTGCACCTTTCCATGATGCAACCGCTGCACTATCTTTTCTTGTACCAACTACCATTACATTATATTTACCGTCTTCATTAGAAGTAATTTTAATTTTAGTAGCACTTAAATTAACTATACCAAAAGCTTTTCCAAAATGGCCATCAGCACTAACCCATAATTGAGTATTTTCATTTAAATATCTATAATATTCTGGAAGTATAATTTCTGCTTCATTATTTTCTGTTGTTATAGAAAATCTATACATTGTATCACCCGCAGTTGGTGATTCAACTGAATTATGAACTAATTCATGGGTTGATGATTTAGAAGGATCTGGATGTTCGATTCTAAATGATTTTGTACCACCAACACTTTGATCACCAAATACACAAATATTACAAACATATAATGTATTAGTTGCAGCTGTTGTTTTTCCAGATGCTGCTATAATAGCGGAACCATTATGTGCAACACAGTTATTACAGCCATTAACAATTGCACCAAAGGAAACATTAGCACATATTTTATTAAGTTGTCCTCCCGTTATTACATTTTGGAAACCTGTACCTGTACACATTGTATTATTACAACCTCCTAAAATAGAGGAAGCTGGATTGGATCTTATTGTATTAGTATAACCACCACCAATTACAGAACAAAGTGAACCACTTATTTGATTACCTGTACCACCAACTATTGCTGAATTAATACTTCTTTTTATTTGATTTGCATTACCTGTTACAATTGCACTTGTTCTAGTCGACTGACCCCCACCTGGACAATTATTAATATTATTACTTTGTCCACCTAATATAGTAGCTGAGATTGAACCAGATATTTTATTTTGATGACCTGATAATACACTGGATTTAAATGAATCTTTAATAAAATGACATGTTCCTCCACCAATAATATTACCAGTGTGAACTCCCTCACCAGCAAAAGAACCTGAAATACAATTAAAATAACCTGTTACAATTGCCGCACTACGATTAAAGCAAATTTTATTATAATTACCAGCTGCAATAAAATTATATTGATGCTTTATACGTCCCAAAATAAGGTTTGCATTACCACCAATAATTGAATTTTCGCCTGAAGATTGGTAAGGGAATGTACAAGTATGAGTTAACTGTCTAATGTTATTTCCTGCACCTGCTAAAATTGCATTACTTCTTGATTCACCTTTTTCATCTCTTATCTTGTTACCTACACCTGCACCAATAAAATTATCAGCAGTACCTCCACCAGCTTGAGTACTATTACCAACACCAGAACCCGAAATACAATTACCACACCCACCAACAATTGATGAATTTGTAGCAAATTCTTGTATTATATTACTTTGACCACTACCTATAAAATTGTTTCCATCCCTGGAAGCTGTAGCTGCTAAAATTTTATTACAAGCACCACCACCAATTACACTATTTGATGAACCTGTTGTTTCCCATCCTGCAATTATATTACAATGGCCACCACCTATAAATGAGTTAAAATCGGAAGAACTAAATATTCTGTTAAGACAACCAGCTACGATTGAACTACGACTTGCGGAAGCAAAATTTTGTAAACCTGATCCTATAAAACTAAGTGTTCCTGAACCAGTATTTTGTCGTCCACCTCCTATAAACCCACAAGATCCTTTAGCTATATTACAAAAACCGCCTACTATAGATGCTTGTGCGGTACTTACTATATTTCTACATCCACCACCTACAAAACTACCAAATGCTGATGCTGAGTTTATTATACCCCCTACTACAGATGCTTGATTACCACAAACATAATTTCTAAATCCACCTAATATAGAAGCATCATTGCTACAAACTACATTGCAAGAACCACCTCCTAAAAAACTACAAGTACCTGAAGCTGTATTATTAAAACCAGCACCTATAAAGCTTAAATTAGCTGTTGCCTTATTTTTACAACCATTAACAATAGCTGAACAGCAGCCCGATACACAATTTATTCTACCAGCAGTAATAGAACCATAACAGGCTGAAACTGTATTTAAATCACCTCCAAGTATTGCACCTTGATATCCAGATACAGTATTATTAGTACCACCACCAATTATTGAACCACCATGGGTTATACAGTTTCTGTATCCACCAGAAATTGTAGAAACAGTAGGATTTGGTTGGTTAGCATCTAAAACACAAATTCTATTACATTTACCACCACCTATTGTATGATTACAAGAGGTTACAGAACCACTAATTATGTTAGTACAACCACCTCCTATAAAAGATCCCGATGAATTACAAATATCATTAGCATTACCAGCACCTACAAAACTTTGAACACCTGAAACAAAATTTTCTTTTCCACCACCTATAAAACTTTGAACAGCCGAAGCTGTATTACATTGACCACCAGCTACTACTGCAAAATTTGCACTTGCTAAATTTTTACAACCACCTCCAATAATTGAAGAATCACCACAAGCAACATTAAAAACTCCGGCAACAATACCTGCATTATATGCACTAGTTGTAGTGCAATTTACCTGACCTGCACCAATGAAAGAATAGTACGAAGAAATTGTATTTAAACTACCACCAGCAATTGCAGCATAATATCCACTAACTGTGTTTGTAGTACCCCCACCAATAAACGAAAAATAACCACCTGATAAAGTATTTCTAAAACCAGAAACAATACCACCATACCTGCTATTACCGCAAGCTTTATTACATTGACCACCACCTATAAAACTACATTGAGCTGAAGCTGTATTTTGTGTTCCAGCTACAATTCCACTAGTAAATGCATCAACAAAATTGCAAGCTCCTGCACCTATAAAACTATTACCCGCTGAAGCTGTATTTTTAAAACCAGCTACTACAGCACTAGTTGAACCACTAACTAAATTCAAACAACCACCACCTGCAAAGCTTTGATTAGATGTTACCCTATTTTTAAAACCACTTCCTATAAAGCTTAAACCACATGAGCATCCTAGAGATATTACATTACAACAACCCCCAACTATAGAGTTATGTCCTAATTGGGCATTTTGAGAATTTTCACTATAAGAAGAAATTGTATTTTTAAACCCTCCTCCTATAAATGAGCGAAATTCTTTCCCACCATTACCAGTGTATGAATTAGATATACTGTTACATTGACCACCAACAATACTACTATTATTTCCAGCAGATGTATTTATACAATTGCAAGTTCCTCCAACTATTGAATCATTAGCAGAGTAAGGACCAGCAGAGGAAATACAGTTTTGAGATCCTCCTACTACAATATTTTTTTGTCCTTGAGCAATAGTATTTAAACAACCACCTCCTATAAAGTTAAAACTATAATAACCAGATATAGTATTGCCTTTACCACCTACTACACTATTACAACCGTAACACGTGCTTACAGAATTGCCGCAGCCTCCCCCTATAAAATCATGGGCTCTAGCAACATTACCAGCACATAATTTATTTAATTGACCACCAACAATAGAAGAATTAGTGATAGAAGATGTATTTGAAGTACCACCACCTATAAAACTACAAGCACCTGAAGCTGTATTTTGTACTCCACCTACTAAAGAGGCCCCAATGCCAGAAACTAAATTATTTTTACCACCACCTATAAAAGCACAATTGCTAGCAACACAACTATCTATACCACCACCTAAAAAACTAGCATTACCATTTACATTATTATTTTGACCACCACCTAAAAATGATAAACAATCATTTCCTTCAATTGAGTTATTTTGACCACCCACAATAGAAGAAAAACAAGCATTTGCATTAAGTTCATTACTACAACCACCTCCAACAACACCAAAACAAGCATTAGATTTAATTTGATTTAATCTACCACCACCAATAATTGAACGTTCAGCTGAAGCTGTGTTTGAAGTACCACCACCAATAAATGTTCCAACTGCACTAGCTGTATTACATTGACCACCAGCTACAACGGCAAAATTTGCACTTGCTAAATTATCACCAAATTTAGCTGGGATAATATTATTATTACTTGAACCAGTTCTATAAACTTCATTTCCTGCATCTCCATCATCAATACTGGATGTATTCATTTTAAATATCTGTCCAGTACTTTCATCATAAGATAAAACAAATGGTTTTGTTTGAGTAAGTAAAAAAGTTGGTTTTATAAATTGAGAACCTGATACTTTAAAAGAACCCGATACTGAAATATCATAATCTTGCTGATTAGCAGCTGAAAAAGCCTCGATAGATTGAGATACGTGAGGTGCCTCAACAATTTGACCAGTTACTACTTGTGAAGAATATCCAATTGTTTTTGCCATTTTAATTGTTGTTTATTATAAATATAAACTATCTATCTATATTTACTAAAATTGTTGTATCAGTTGTAGGAGATGATTGTATTGCTCGAGGTAATTTACCTACTGCTAATAAATTAAAATCTCCATCATATAATCCCACCGTTGTAATATAAGGACTAAAATAAGAACTAGTTACAAATCCTAAAGGTGTACCTATAGAAGCTGTATTTTCCCATTGTATTTCACTACCAGAAAATTTTGTAGGGATTTGGCTTCCTGTTATTGAACTTGGATTTAAACTATAATTAAATTCATTTTCATTTATTGTACATTGGTATTGAGTTTCAAAAAGTTTATAGGAACTTGAAAAAGACATAGTAACATTACTACTTGTAATCCAAGCATCAATAAATGCATCTCTTTCTATTCTATCACCACCATATAAATCTGTTCCATAAACGGCATTTCCATAAGTTGAATTTACTTCATCCCCAACTGTAATTGAATCAAATAATGTAATTATACCATGTTGGTAAATAATATTACCCATCATATATTCATAACCAGTAACTGGTTCGTTAGGGTGTTTCCATAATAATCTTCCTTCACCATCATCTTTTATAGAACCACTAGGACCTTCAAATAAAAATGATTCAGGTTGAATATAATCTCCAAATAATTTTGAAGGTATAGAAATAACACCTATTGGGACCGATGAAGTAGCAACACTGGCAGTTGGGAAATCTTTATTAGGCCATAAAGTTGTTTGTTCATAATTATAATAATTAGTCTGTTGGATAGCCCCAATAAAAGTATTACCATCAGAATTGGCACCTAAAAGAATACTTGAAGTTACTGCATCTTGAGTAAATCCACCACTACCGGAAAGATAATTTGTATAATAAAGTTGTTTTATTGAATCGTAGACAAGTACTTTTGGAATCTGTTGACCATTAATATTACCTGTAAGATCACTACCTGATATTAAGTAATCTCCCGTTCTACCTAAATATCTATCAATTCCAACATTAGAACCAGTTAATATATTACCTCCAATGAAATGAAAACCTTTGTTTACTTCAAATGGAGAAACTATTAAATCCTGTGTGTTGAATTGTTTGTAAGCGCTCATTCATTTTAGAAATCTAGTTTAACTCTAACAAGAGCTTCTTTTGTAAAATCTTTTTGTATTGGTTTTGATAATTTAGCTACTGCTAATAAATCATTACTATCATTATATAAACCTACAGTTGTTGGAAATGTTTGTGGATTATTAATGAAATAGTTATAAATTACTTCACCAGTTGAACCTGATATAAATGAAGGATTTTCAGTATAATTAAATTCATTATTTCTAGCTCTAATAAATACATAATCTGAAGTAATAGTTTCTTGTGAATTTAATTCAAATATATTTCCTCCCACTCCATCCGAACCTGAAATAGATCTATATAATACCGAAGGATTATCTGCAGCAGTATTGGTTGTTGGATTAGTAGCTAATTGAATACCTCCATCACCAGTAGTTGATCCACTAAGTGCAGCAGCGTTAAGCAAAATAGTTGAAATGTCAGGGCAAAACCAACCATAAGAACCACTACCAGGAGTAAATCCAGTACCTCCAGATGATGCATTATAAGCAACTCCATCTGAACCACTTATCATTTGGTAAACTCTTTGTGTTCCATAATAAGTTGGTAAAGTTACCATACCTGAATTATCTGTTAAGTGAATTTGGTTATATGCAAGATCAGTTCTACTAGAACTAAGTGTTAAATTAATAGTTCCAGGTAGTAGGGATTGTTTATATCTTGCTCTTTCAATACTAATAGCATAAAAGTCATTATCAGCACTACCAGTAAAAGTATCACCCCAAACGAAAGATGCATTTTCATCTTCTAAAATTAATGTTCTGTATTGTCCATAAATTGTAGTTGTTGAAGATACAAACGGTACTGATGAATCAAAATTCACACCTCCACCACCATTTTTATTAGCATAAGCAATTTGAAATTGAATCGCTGCTGTATCATCACTTGAAGCTGTTTGATAAACATTTAAGTAATAAGGTCCAGATGAACCCTCTTTTTGTGTTGAGGATGAGAAAAAAGTATTTAAAGAAGGAGAATTATTACTCCAAACTGTTGAAGTTACTGAGTCAGAACTTACAATAAAATCTTCCGGGTCTAATGCTTTAAATGCCATGTTATTATGATGTTGTTAATGATTGTTTTGTTATCGTTACTGGGATAGTAATTCTTGCTCCACTATCTAATCCTGTTACAGTTAAAGTAGTTCTTAATTGTGAGTTTGAACCAAATAATGTATTTACTGTAGTTGCTGTAACATTAATTTGTGTACCAATAACTGTTTTAGATACACTAGTTCCAATAGTTTGAGTAGCACTTGCATTTGCATTAGTAGCTGCTTCTGATTGTATTCCTTGTCCAGTAAAAGTACTAAATAATCTTACATCTCCTATTGTTGCACTATATCCTGAAGTTTCAAAAATTTGTTCGTTTCCAAGATAATTTAATGTTTGTGGTGTTATAGATAACTGAGCACCTTGTTTTAAAGTAATTGCTGCATAACCTAAATCTAGTACAGGTAATTTAGCTGTACCTCTAGGTAATGTAGTTAATTTATATTTCATTATTTGAAGTTCACTTGGAAATGCTTCAAGTAAAGGCATGTTATCAATTGCCTCACCATAATATGCGGAACCAGACGGGTGATTTGGATTATATAAAGTATAATCAATTTCATCATCACCTAAAGCAAATTGTGTTATTTGAAAAGAACCATCGTTTCTAGCTAATAACTCTCTTCCTTTAGTAGTTAATATAGCATCAACTGTAATTACTGAATTGTTTAAATATCCCATTTTATTGTTTTTATATAAATATTATTATATGTTATAAATATGTACTCTATTAAGACTCTATTATTCCTTTAGAAATTAAATCATTTACAATTATTGAAGCACTTTGTACTAAGTATTCCGTTGGGAAATCAGGATATAAAATACCAGGAGTATCTGTGATTTCCAAATTACTAAAAGAACTACTTAATGAACCACTTATCGTACCAGGTATAGAAGTTGAACTTCCAGTTTCTCCTCCTAAATTAATAAAACTTCCTGTTAAACCAAATGATCCCGAAAACTCTTTTATTCCAGTAGATATACTAGCACTCGCTAATGATTCATAAGGGAATGGAGTATTTAAGTATAATGAATTAGGGTTTACAATATTTCTTCTTACTAGGAAAAAATCCTTATTAACGGATATATCTACAGGTCTATCTAATTTAACTTTTAATCTATTTTTTCTATCTGTTGTCCCATTATTTGCTTCGGGAGCAAAAACTTCTATAATTTTATAAGTAAAGTTTTCATTATTTCCAAAACGAATTTCATCTCCAATTTCTAATTCCAGATTATATTCTATATTATCAAATCTTGTTGTTTTAGGTTCTATACCATTAGGGAAGTATTCTGATGGTGCTGGAAGATATTCTAAATCTGCTTGTCTAAATGAAGTACCATAGGCTTCATTCATATTTGAAGATGACATTACTAAAAATTGTTGATCTAATACAGTAGAACCTCCACCAGAAGAACCTGTAAATACCCAGAATGGTGCTTGAGCCGTATTAGCTTCATCTAGTAAATGGTCATAAGCACCAACTCCTTGAATATTAGCAAAAGCCTTTTCGTTTTCATAAGCAATAGGGAAGAAATAACCCTGAGCGTAACCACCTCTTGAATCTTTAAATTCACCATCAAGTCTCCATTGTATTTGATCTCCTCCTTTTATATTATAATTACCTGAATTGGCCTTGATTGTCCATTCTAAAGCTTTTACTCCAGAAGATCCTTTAGGTTTATTTTCTCTCATTAAACCAAGAGACCATAAAGTTTCATACATTTCCCAATCAACGGTACATTTAATACCACCTGTTGGAACGGGCACACGAGAATATTTCCATCTATTAGTTCTCCAAAGACCTTTACCTACTACTCTTCTTTTAACTCTTTGATAGTCAACAATATTTCTTATTTCAAACCAACCATAATCTGTTACATCACCTAAACTTGTAACTCTACCATCATCAGTATGAACATTACAAGTTATAGATTCTAAATTAAAACTTCTTTCAGTTGCTAAATCAGGGCCATTAGCAATTGTTTGTGAAATTGAGCCTGTGTACATATGAAAATCAAATTGTAATTCATCTCGTACTCTTCTTGTTTCACTAACAAATGTTGTAACAAAAGTATGTGATATAGTTACTATTTGTTGGTTTGGTAATTCTTCACCTTGGGCATAACCAGTAAAACCTTGTCTAGCACTAGCTGCATAATCAGCTGCTCCTCCATCACCTGATGATGTATAAGGTTGTAAATTATTACCGGGTGTTGGATCTGATAGACCATCTGTACTACTTGGGTTAATTACGTAATCAACTGATTGTTGTATAGTAGAAGTATCAACAGAACAAGGACCATTAACATTAAATCTTGAGAAAATTTGTGTTGCTTCATCATCATTATCATATCTTGAAATATAACCCGAACCAGATAGTGGAATAACATTAGTATAGTTATCACCAGAATTTTGAGAATACATAATTGGAGTTACATACTGCATTAACCTTTCAATTTCAGCTGGTTCTCCTAGTGTTTTATATTGTCCTTTACCTGACCTTGCAGCTATTTTTGCCGTAGTAGTATTTGGGAATACTTGTTCAAAAGTATCAATGCTTAACTGATTAAGTGAAGGGGGTAAAGCATTTGCTTGTTCATCAATTAGATAATTTAAATTAATTCTAGTTAAATTGTTTATGTTAGGATAAGGATCATCTAAATCATTAAAATATCCAAAGAAAGCATCTCTTAATTCTATTGTTGGATTTTTACCATAAGTTCCAACATCACCAATACTCCAAACATTTAATTCTTGACTAGTTGATTTTGCACCATTATATCTTGGATTTATAGATCTTAATTCTGTATAATTTGATTCTGGTACCGCTGCTTTTACTGCACTACCTGATAGTATTTGTAAAAAGTTAACTGGTGCAAGTGAGCTTGAATAGTAAATAGTATCACCTTGGAAATTATAGTCAATATCATATAAATAAGGATTTGTTCTTTGTGAACTAAAATTATTTAATAAAGGTTGACAATCAACAGCAAATTGAAAAGGTAAAACATCACTACCATAAAATGTTGGGATAATAACTGGAGCTAATGAAGGGACTTTAAAATTATTAGGTTGGGGATCATTTGTACCATTATCTCCTGTTGGTAAAGGTTCGGCCCACCTTGAACTACTATTAAATATACTCATAGAGTAATTTGTAACATGTAATCCATAAGAAAAACTTCTACTTACATCAATTGCCATTCTAAACGTATCCCCCAAACTATAACTTTGTTCATCTAAATTAATAGAACCTGTAATAGTTGCTGTTCCAGCAAAATTAATTGGATCGCCAGGTGAAAAACCTGTTGCTATATTACCAACAGCAGGTTGACTTACAATTTGGTTTCCAATTGGGTTACTATCTGTAGATTTTTTAATTTGAATTGAAGCACTAAAACCTGGATCACCGGCTCCCGTACCAATTACAGATTGAGAAATGAAAATTTTACTTCCTGTATTAATAACTGCAGGTAAAGCTACATTATCACCAGTGGAATCACTCCAGTTAAAAGTTGTTGTTCCTGAACTTGGAGAAACAAAGTTAGACATACTATATTCAATATAAAATATATCCCCTGCTTCAACAATAGTTGAACCAGATTGAGGTTGAGGCCAATAATCTGCATCATAAGGATGTAAAATATCTAAAATTGGGCTATCTGGGAATAATACTATTTCTTCATGTGAATCGTTTGCTCCACCTTTTCCACCTGTTCCACTACCAGGCGTCATAGTATAAGTAACAGTTTGTGATTGAGTTATAACTTGTGGGTAACCATGTATTGGATAAGAAGAATTAGGTGAAGGGTTATTGTTAAATGAACCACTTAGCTTAATTAATTTAGCCGTTATATCAACTTGGTTTCCTGCAGATTGAGCCGCATTATTTCTCAATGTTACATCATTATCAGTTGGGGTTGTAGCATCAGAACCTTGGCTCCCAGCAGATATAAAATTATTTAATAAAGTAGAACCAGCTACTGTTTGTGACCAACTTAAAGCATCGTAATCGCCAGTTGTTATTATTTGGCTTCCTCCTCCAGCTGCAGGAAACTGGAATTGGGTAATAATTTTGAAATTTTTAAATTTATATGAAACCGTTCCTTCTTCAAGTCCTTTTATAACTGGTTTAAACCAAATAACTTGGCTATTTCCACTACCCCCACCATTAAAACTTGTATTAACACTAGGATCTAAGAAAGCTAGATGAGCATTTGTACCTAAACCATAAGAAGCCGTAATTTGAATTTCATTGTTTCCATCAGCAACGTACCAAGTATCAACTCCACCAAAACCACCATCACCAGAGCCTTCACCATCAGTGAAATTAAAATTTCCATATCCACCTGCATATAAAGTGGCCCCTGTCCCAGTTGAACCTTCTGTTTCATTTTTTAAATAAGTTCTAATTGTTGAGGCACCAGCACCTGCTACTTCGCTTGAACCATCATTAGCACCAACGGCATAATGACTAGCAGATATATTAGCTCCAGCTGGAACTTCTAAGGTATACATAACTACAAATGTTACATCTGTTAAGTTTGCACCAGAAGGAGCAGAAGTAGGTAAACCACCACCACTTAACCCATTCATAAGTGTTGCCAAATCAAATAAAGCAGCTTGTTGAATACCAATAATACCCGATTGATCATTAGTTAGAGTGGCATTAGTGTTATTTCCTGTTCCATCAGAATTAATTATGTGTGCTCTAGGGCTTGAAGCACCAATTTTTGTAAATACAAAATCATCATTACTAAAAGATCCATCTATAGCAGAAGCAGATAAAGCTGTATTTTGAGCTAAAGGAGCAGGTACTGGAGTTGAAACTTGATTAAATTCAAGTGCTGGGAAATACCAATCTAAAGATGCTGTTCCAGCGTTTTTAATTTGTACATTACCAGCTAAATTTTCATTTGGTTTAGTTGCTAAATTAGCATCTCCAGCAGGGCCTGAAGCTGGAAAAAATGGTGGTATATAACTATTAATACCACCCGTTGAAGTTTGGATAATAGTTGAATCATACCAAGATGAGGAATTACCTTGTATTAAATTATTAACAAAATTACCTCCTGCATCAGTAAAAAATTGTGAAGTTGCTAGATCCGTTATTGAAGGTGCAGGTCTATATTGTGATGTGTTTGCAGGGCCAATAGCAAGACCACCCATTGTAAATCCTTGATTATAGGCTGCCCCTAAATTACTACTTGCAGAGGCGTAAATACCTGATGAAGTGATAACATTACTAATTCCTGTTGCAAATGAAACAAAATCAAATGAAGCACTAAAAAATAGTGGTGTATTAGGTGTTTTGCTTTTTAAAGTAAACCCACCAAATTCACCATAAGCAGATGGGTTAACAAGTATATCCTGAGCAGTTATACTTTTTTCACCTGGATTAAAAAATCCAAGTACATCTGTTGATGCCGTTGTTACGGTATTATTATCCATGTTCCCCCAATAAACAATGGTTTGATTTTGATTATTTTCACTACCATCAAAAATATTTTGTGATCTATTATCTGATGTACCACTTGCACTATAACTACCAGTTGCATTATGTAAAGTAAAATCTTCTTGACCCCCATAAGGAATTGAACTAGTTACATTTGCATCTAAACTATCTTTAATATTTAATAAAACATGATTACCATAATTCGTAACCCCTTCAATAAAATATTCAGCAGGACCAATATTAAGAGTAGTATTTTGTTCTAAATAATCCGCTACTTCGATACTATTAGCAGATAAATTAGAAAGTTTTATAAATTTAACTGAACTAGCCCCATCTGCATCAATTGAAGACCCAATCCAAGCGTAACCTGAACCTGGTACATTTCTTAAATCAATAAATGTTGAGGCATCAACAGAGCCAAGTAAAGTATTATTAAAAGAATAATAAACAGGTCTATAAAAAATTTCAGTATCAGAAACATTTAAGTAAGGTTCACAATCAGGATTTAGTATACCATCTTCAACCTGGATGTAAGAACCAGTAAATATACCAGTATAAAATTCTGATTGGTCACTATGAATTTGACCATATCTTATTCCTTTATAAGATGCACTAATATATTGTGAACTACTTTGATTAAAGTAAGTTGAGTTAATAATTGATCTATCTATTGCCCCATAATCAAAAGATTCACTCCAACTTTGTGTTAAGAAAAATCTATTATCAGGGCCTAAACCATTTGAACCAGAAGGATAAGTAGTAATGCTATTAAATCTATTAAACGAACCACCAGGTCCACCAGAAAATTTGTAAATAGCAGAACCAGAAGTTGCATATTGTGGTTGATCAGAAGATCCAGAACTATAGTCTTTTGGTAAATTGACAACAGAACCTGAGTAATTGTGGAATGAAGATGTTACAAGAGCTGGTCTTTGTCTATTTCTTTCTAATAAGTGCTGTTTTACTACTACACCTGAAGCTAAACTTGTTCTTGCAGGAGTAAAATCCTTAATCATTTTAAATAATGAATTATCAAAGAACTTAATTAGTCTAATAAAATCAACTACATTATAACCTCTTATATATTTTTCAAAATAAGCATTTCTTAAAACATCTAAATCTGGGTAAGTATATGATGATGAAGATATTTGTCTTGGGTCACCAATATAATCTCCTAAATTAAAATAACCTAGTTGAGCATTAATATCATCATTTATTTGATTTGAAGGTGAAAAACCAACTTCTAAATAATTTACATTAGGAGTATAACTTTGACTTACAAATGAAGTTTGTTGTATTGACTCCATAGGAGATATTACATCACTTGTTGTACTAGATATTGTTGCTTGAGACGAAGTTGGAGTTTGAAAACCATAAGGTGCTTCAGCTAAAATTAAATTTTCTGCATACATCTTATTTGTAATTCTATTTTTAATACCTGCTGGAACCTGATCTTGGAATATATCTTCTACATTTGTGATCCATTTAGCACTACTAGTAAAAAATGTACTTATATCACCATTCCAAGATTGTGTAATTTGTATAGCAGAACCGGTTACTCTAGGGTGAATAGATGTTCTACTACCTGTATCTAATTGTGTCCCTAAATCTGCTCTAAACATTAATTCATTATTAAAACGGAATTTAGTAGGACTACTACTTATAGTATTACTCTCATTAGAATAAGGATTTACAGTATAATCAAAAAATTTACTTTCACTTATTGGAAAGGTAAAATATCTTAATTCCTGGAAAGAACCCGAGAATGGATCATAAGTTTTTCCACCAACAGTAACTGGGCTATTAAAATTTAAAAATGCTTTAGTAGCATCCCTATAAAAAGAATTATCAGCACCATTAGCAGTATCAGAGCCCGAAAATCCTACCTTACCATTAATTTCATTAGCTGCAAATAAAATTGTATCTGGTCCTCCACCAACGGTATCAATATTTGCTTGAACTGACCACCAATCCCCATTAAAAAAGGGTAAAAATATACTAGCAGAAATACTAGGATCATCACCTTTTGCAGGTACAAATTTTAATGTTCCATAATAATCATATGGATTAACTACAGAACCAGAGTACGAACCAGATACAAATCCTGATCCAGTATATTCCAGCATTATATTTCCACCATCATCGGTTGACCATAAAGATTGAGAATATCTTATATCTGAACTAGCTACATTTGATGAAGCTGTAGGTATAGGAGCAGATTTAAATCTAAATTGCACTGTTCCTGGACTATTATTAGCTCCATCAGATAAACCCCACGTTGGATTAGGTCTAAATGAAGAAGAAACGTAATTAGTAGCACTAGGACCAGTATCAAAAGCATAATTAAATACATCTTGTTTTAAGTCATAATCATGTGCCTCATTTCTATCTTTACCCCCAAATTCATTTATTCTTAATATTGTATCTGGTATCCCATAAGATGTTATTAATGCTCTAATACCAGCAATTGTTCCCTTTGTTTTAAGTAAATAAGGTATATTATGGTAAATACGTTTATATACTTGTTTTTGAACATTATTTAATGGAACTATATCATTCGAAGCTGATATTTCAGTATCTACGTATTCAAACCCAGTAGGTGTATTAACTGCACCACCAATTGAACCTGTAATTCCAACAACAGGAAATGCACTACCAGAAGGAGTTAAACCTAAAAATGCTGTAAATAAATCATCTGTGTTAAAATTACTTGAGTATAATTTTACTGCAAAATCCTTAATTGCATCAGCAACTAAATCCTTAGAAATACCATAATCTAATCTATTATCAGCATTAAATTTATTAGTAACATCCTTAGTGTAAACCCAAACATTATCATAATATTGACCAACCATATCAACAAAAAGTTCATATCTTTGATTATCTGGATCGTCTCTTAAGTATTCTGGGATTGACCAAAAAAGCCAGTCTCTATTATCCTGATCATAATTTGACGCTGATAAAGCTTGTCCACCATAGTAAGTATTACCTATTTGTGAACTCCCTACCCATTCTAATGCTTGGGTACTGCCAGTAGAGGCAAGAATAAAAGGAGGTTCAGTATTAACTTTAGGGTAGGAAAATTGTGAACCACTATTAAAGTAAAGAAAATATTCATAACCATCAAAATTTTCTATAATATTATCTATTTGTTTAGTCAAAATTTCTCTACTTGAGCTATATGATGGAGCATTTATAGTTTGACTAGTAACTTGATCTAAAAAACCTGATAATTGATTACTTGCGGATTCAATTAATCCTACTTTATAAACAAAATTTTCTAATCTTGTTTGTGCAGAAGAAAAATTAACAAAGTTTGAATAATTAGAATAATCAACATTTATGTTAATTTCTTTTTCATTAAGTAAATTTTTTATTTGAGTTATAGAACTTGTAACTTCTGATTGTAAAAGTGTATTAAAAGAAAATATTTCACCACCTTTAGAAGTTTGTTGGGTAATATCAATATTATAATTCGGACCCGATATATAAGTAAAATCGTCTTCAATTATGGGGATAAATGGAAATGTTGCTTCATAAGCTTGTGGTTTAGAAATTTCTTCTACAACCCAAAGTTCATCCTTTATATTAAAATTAGAAGGAAGAGGTTCATATAATTTAATTAAAATTGTAGGATCAACACCTTCATTATCTTCTAATCTTATATTATTTGCAATTACTGTTTGATTATTACCAAAATTAAGTAAAAAATCAACAAAATATTCAGTAGTTTCTCTATATTGTTCAAAAGATAAAGATGATGAAATCATTAATTCATCACTAATAATATTACTATCTAATCTAACTTCGGTTCTATCAGATGAAATATCGGAAATAAAATACTTTTGGGAAATATCTGATGCTAGTCTTTTTCTATAAAATGAATAAACTACATTATAAACACCAACATTAAAACCTACATCACTAATATTTTTTTCTGGGTCAAGTAAAATATCGCTTTGAATAACATCATATGATAAAAGTGGGATAGTAGAAGATGGAAAAATAATATTTTGATTATTATCGTAAATATAATATTCAATGTAGTCCGTATTCTTATCAAAAGAAGTATCTAAAGGTGTAGAAACAATCAGTTGATTATCTGTTTCTGAATATTCTTGATATTCAAAAGTAACAGGATCAATTGGTATAATATTTACTTCTTCCATATTTTATTTTTAATATCCACCACCACCTCCACCACCAGTGCTACCACCTGCTGATGAACCACCACCAGTACTAGTTCCACCACTTCCTCCACCAGACGAAGCTGGTTGGTTTGTTGAGGTTTGAGTATTATTAGCTAAAGTATTACTCGCTTCAATTAAATTATCACTAGCTGATTCTAATTCTCTTTCTAATACATCTAAAGCAACATTACTTTGTTCGTCTTGAGATTCTCCAACAGTAGTTTTTATATTTTCCATTTGTGCCTTTAATAAATCACTTCTTAATTGTGCGATTTCAGCTTGTAACGCTTCAATTTCTCCCTGTGCTTCATCAAAATTTATATATTCACCACTGGTTCTTACTAAAAATTGATGAGAATTAGTTTCACCTAGGGCCGGTATATCATAAAAAAGAGAATTATATAAGACAAAGAATTCTTCAACTGTTGGTTGAACTTCTAATTCTTCAGTAATAGTAGTAACTCCTAATTCATTAAAACTTGTATTAATGGTTTTAATGTATTGAGCTTTATTATAAACATTTTTTTCTAAATCTAATCTTTCTGCCATTATCTATTAATAACTTTAAAGTAATACTCATCATCTTTAACTATTGTGCTACCACTAATAGTTGTTTGAATTAAAATTTTATAATATCTTTCGGGTTGTAAACCATTCATGTAAATATCAAAATAATTACTTTGTGCATCACAACTAATTTTTGTAAACTCGGGATCAAAATCAATTAATGTTTCATTAGTATCTAAATCCTTAACTGAGTACATTGAACTGCTATTTAAATAGTGATTTTGAGTATCTAAAGAAGCAGTTAAAAAAGTTCTTGTAGGAAAATCAGGTCTTACATTAATTCTAAACCTATTAATACTTTCACTATAAAAAACACCTGGGTTACTATCAAGTGCAGCATAAAAATCGGTAGTTGCTATAGCTGGTAGATTACCAGTTTCAAAAACTTGATCATCCCATTTTAATTCTAATTGTGGGGGATAGATTGTATTAGTATCAACAGAATAAAATTGCATAATTGGTTGAATAGCATCAGAAGTACTAAATTCAATTGTATCTTCCCATTTAACAATAAAGCCATCATTTACTATCCTAGTATAAGTTCCAGCAATTCCTTTTGAACTTGAATACCAAGTTTTAATAATATCTGTTACTGGTGCATTTAAATCTTTTTCTGATCTTAAAGTAAAACATTGAGAAACTTCAATATTAGCATTTGTGTCTAATGAACCTGTATACCAATTTCCACCACCTTGATTATCACTTCCTGACCAAGAAGCGGTAACATAAGCAGTACTAGTAGCTAGGTCCCAATCTTCACCACCTGAACCAGAAAAAGTTCTTGATACCCAACTACAACCATTAGTAGTGATAGGAACATCTAAATAAGTACCTGTACCATTTCTCCAAGAACCAGATATTGGATAGACTTCAAGACAGCTATCATGATCTACACCTTGAGCATTTGCTATATAACAACGTAAACTACTAGAAAATTGTACATTACCAATTGTATTGTCAATAACACTATTAATTTCGTTTTGATCAAATTCAACTAAAAATCTAAATACTTGAGGTACAGGATTAATATTAACATTAAGATTACCTGCTTCAATTATTGGATCAATACCAGTATTCATATATTTGTAAAATGAATATATAGTCGCATCTTGTAAAGGAAATAATTTATAAACTGCCATAATTAAAAATTTTAGTATCCGCTACTAGCACCCCCTCCAAAGGTATTAAATGTTCCACTTCCTAAACTAACAACTCTTCCCGTAATATCATTATCAGGATATTTTACTTCAAAAATACTTGGATCTAAAGATGGATAAATAACACCACCTTGGGTAGCGCCTGAAATATCATAGGCATATTGAGAGTATCCATCACTAGTTCCCGCTTTATTTATAATACTTACATTTTGTACAGTTTGTACGCCTGGTGTTTTATCTAATAATACGGTAATTTCTCTTAATATTATTGGTTGATTTATTTGCCATTTATTTATATTAAAATAATCTTTTAATTCTTGTATACATCTTGCTAAAACATCACTATTTATGCTGTTTGGTAAAGTTATAATATCAAATTCAACACATATATTAATTACAAATGCATCTTTTATATCTACAGTATCCCCAATCATTCTAAATTGATTGAGATAAGTTATAAGATTATTTTTTATTGTTTGACTAGTACTAACTAAATTATTGTTTTGGTTTTGACCAAGTACATAAAGGCATAAAATAGCATCTGTATTATCAACTTGAGGTTTTGTAGTAAAAGCTTTTGCTACAACACCAAATTTAGGGGGCATACTTAAAGCTCTAATTAAATAATCATCCGCTGTTACATTTCTTTGTTGTGTATTATAATTAGCTAAAGCATTTTGTCTTATTTCTTGAATTGTATCTCCATCTCCACCACCACTGGCAGCAGTTGGATTAATTACAGCAATTGAATTAAAAATAAATTGAGCTGTATCGGGGCTTGAAACATTAGAATTTTTAAATTTTACGGTTTCTGTATTAAGATTATTTATACTATTAGCATTTACATTTGCGGATGTTCCACCACCACTTAAATATCTAACTGTTAAAGTAGTATTACTTGGTGCAGTTCCATAAGTATTAGTAAATATAAAATTAGTTGGACTAAAAGCTGTAGTTAATTTACTTTCACCAAAAGGAAGACCAATACCAACATTATCTGGGTTTGGGGTAATTTGTTCATCAACTTGCAATGCCTCACCCGCACCAAATTGAATTTGTAAAGTGGATTGATTTATAAATCTCGTAACAAATCTACGGTTTGTTGATTTTGTTTTTAAAATATAGGGGGCATCACCATTTTGATAATTATTAGGGTCATTAGTATTAGTATTTTTTATACTATCATAAACAAAATCTTGACCCAAATAATCAACTTCATAATAAAGGTTACCATCACTATCAGTTATATCAATTATTCCCCCAATATTTCCAACTTCTAAAGTAAGGGTTGGAAAAGCTTCATAATTACCTAAAGTAAATTCAACACTATTAATAGTTCCAGATGTTGCTGTTCGTGATTTTTTAAGTAAATAATAAACAGGTTCACCACCAGCTATTTGAGCTACAGAAACTTCCGTTGGGTCATTTGAAGATGATACAGAAAAGTCTAATGCTTCCGAAATTATAAATGAAGAACCGTTTCCAGTTGTTGCAACAGTATTTTCTTCGACAATTAAAGCGTAACTATAATCAGGCACCGTAGTTGTACCTTCTATCTTAGCTGGTAATTGTTGATATAAATCAACATCTACAGTTGATAAACCAGTAACTTTTGGTTTATAACTGAACATATACGCAAGATCATATAAATTATCAAACTGTTTGGCATATTGTAAATAAGTTTCCTGAATTTGATTATCTAAGTAAAAAGATAAAACATCACTTACATAAGCGGCCTGTTCAATAAACATCATTCCAGGTGAAGCAGGACTAAAGTCTGTATAACTATTAGGGAAATAAGTTTGAGAATAATTTATTAGTTGTGCTCTAATATCATTAAAATCCTTACTTAAATATGATATGTCTTTATTTGCTAATGCCATTATCTAAAATTTAATTCTAAAGTATCATTTATACCAGTATTTGGAATATTATATAAAACTTTAATTATAATTGTATTTTCATTTACATCTTTTAATACTTCAACACTTTCTAATTCTATATTTGGAAAATTTGTTTCTAATCTACTTTCAATTTCTTCTTTTATAAATTCAAAATTACCACTGTTAATTTGACTAAAAATAAACTCTCTTAACCCACCACCAAATAGGGGATTCATATATCTTTCTCCCGGGTTTGTTAAAAAATAATTAATTAAATTGTTTTTAATAGCATCCTTTGTTTGGTAATTAGGTTTAAAAACCCCTGGATTGCTAAAAGGTAGATCAACCCCAATAGCAACTCTTGGTTTTAAATCATTAGGATAAACTCTTCTAATACCAAATGCCATAATTTATTATTTACTATTCATTAAACCCATAATCTGATCCATGCTTACATTTCCTTGTGGCAAAGTTCCATTTGCAGAAGTTGTATCTACTGGTCCATTTACTTGCAAAGGCATATCAGCAGTTGTAGCAGTTAAAGTACCATTATTACCCGGCATCATACCATCTAAAACATTCATCATGTTTTCTCTTAATTTCTTTTTATCTTCTTGGGGTAATGATTTTGGTGTAGCAACTGTCTCTTTTACTACTTGTTTTGGAGCTCGTACAGCTTCAATAAGAATTTCTTTCATTTCCTCTTGTATAGCTTCTTTTACAGCTTCTTTTATAATAGATTTTAATTGACTTAATTTCATGATATATTGATTTATTATAAATATTAGACTAAAATGCTTTTAAATTATTTTGTTGGATATAAAATACTAATTCATCAATTAATATTTGGTCAGATGAACTAAACGAAGGTTCACCCTTTAATAAGGTAATACCTCTTGTATCTTTTGCAACAGCAAATCTTCTTTTTAAAGTACCAACTGGATTAGAGTTATCAGTTTCTACACTTAATTCAAAACCATTAATATTAGGAATAATTGGATTACCATCCTCTTCACCTTCTTCCGCCAAATCAAGTAATTCTTGATTAATAACATCTAATTCAACTTCGGTATTTCCATTTTCTTCTGCACATTCTTGGATTAAACCATCAATTGCTTTTAAAATTACTACAACTGTTGCTAAGCCAGCAATAACAAATATTAAGTTTGTTAATATTGCCTTATTAAGTTCTTTATTATTAGCTGATAGTTCTTCTAATTGTTCATTAATTCTTTGTAATTTAGCTGAAGCCGAATAAGGTTGTGAGAAAATTAAACCACCAAAATCCTTAGCTGGTGGTACACCAATAGCTTGGGGAAAAGGTAGAGCATCTAAACTTAATCTTACACCTCTTAAAACATTAGCTAAAACTAAAAATGCAGCCGCTATAGCAGTATTAGCAATTATTGTTTTATAAACATTATTTAATTGTCTATTAATGGAATTTCTTCTTCTAATAATACTATCTAATTCACCTTGAGTGGGGCAAGTTTTTCTATTAGCTTGGGATAATTTAGTTATACCAAATTGCAACATTAAACCAATAATTAAAGGTAATAAAACACTTTTTATAGTATTGGATAATTTATTTAGTGCAGTTTTTCTTTGTGATAAAACCCATTCTGCAGCGCCCAATGCTATTTGGTTTATTTTATCACCAGCTTCATCTATTCTTCTATTATACTCGGCAACAATTTCTTTACTTATATTTGAAAATTGAGTAACCCCCTTTATTCCAATATTATTCTTAATAGTTCTATCACCATTAAGCAAAATAAAAGTACCTGGAGTATAACCAGTGCCTTTAATTCTTTCTCCATTTGTATCTCTTTGAGGAGATTTTTTTGTTAAAATAGCTATATCAATGGTACACTTTTCAGTAATTCGAATTATAGGAACATAAATTGCTAAAGTAAAATAACCAAATTTATCAGTTGTAACGGGTTTTGTGGGATCATCAAGATTACCAGTGGTTTCTTTAATATCCGATGATGGTGCATAAAAAGCTACTTTTTTATCTTTTTTAAAATTTGGATTTTTAAACTTTTTTACTGGGACATAAAGGAAATTATTTGGGTTAACCGTTAAATCTAATCCTTCTGATTCTTGTATTACTTCTGTTCTTTTAATAAGTCTTCCAAGTTGTTTTGGTGTTATAGTTATTTTAGAAGCATAATCATATTCTTTACCAGTAGTTGCTAAGCTAAATCTTTTTGTTCTAAATTCACTTATTACTCTTGCTAAATCTCTTTGTGCTTGGGGATTTGTTTCTTCTAATGCATCATAATCTTTTGATGATATATTAGCTAATAACTCTAATTCATCCTCGGATAGGGGTGCACTAGTCGTACTTTTTTTATCTTCAAATGTTGTAGCATCATTAAAATCTTCAAAAGGATTAGGATTAACTCCTAAAAATACTTCTGCTCCTTGTATAGGTTCATTGGTAACGGTATCTAAAATTCTACCACTAACTAAAAACTCAGTAATTTCGGGTTTATTGTTTTTTAATTTAGCAAATAAAATTGCTATTTCAGCACCAATACGGCTTCTTTCTTTATCAAGATCCAGAACCCCAGATTCTTCTAATCTGTCTCTTAATCTTTGTTCTGCATTTTCTCTTCTTTGTTCCCTATTTAATCTTCTTTCCTCTCTTCTTTTTTTTCTTGCCGCTCTTCTTGCTTCCCTATCTGTATTGCCCCTATTTTCGTATAGATCTGAAAGTTCTTTTTGTACGGCAGTAGTAATTTCGCTAATATTAATTTCTGGGTATCTTTGTTTATATTCATCTAGCTTTTGTAGAATATCCTTTTCACTAATTAAATTATCTAAAAGTTTTTTACCTTTAGGTGTATTCAAATTAAGTTCAGAAAGTGCAGATAAATCTAATGACATTATGCAGTTTTAACAATTTTGGATTTATAATTTTCTATATCTAATAGAATTTGATCTACAACTTGTTTTAATGAACCAGCGGCTAATGTACTTACTTTTAATTGAGGTTCACCAGTTAATTTTTCACTTAATATTTGTATTTTTTCTAATAAAAGCTTAAAATCATTTAAAAATATATCACCTTTAATAATTGGTTGTACCCTATCCTTATCACCTAATTTAATATTATTTCTAGCTGATTGTAAAACAATATCACCATTTTTAGAAAAAATTCCAACTGGACCATCTGAGGCGATAGATATGGTTTTATTAGAGTCTAAAAGAATACTATCATTTTTAGAATTAAAAACCAACCTATCTGAATTTAGTATAACTTGGCTTCCTGCGTAAGTTTTAACACTTTGTGGAGGTAGGGAACCAACAGAGGGGTTTGTATTAACAGAGGTTTCTAAAGGTATAGCTTGGTTTGAAGTTAAATAAATTGAAGATAAATCAGTGTTAATATTTTCTACTATTGGTAGATAACCCTCGCTACTAACATCCTCAGGTTGTCCATTTCTTATAATTGTTATTGGGTTACCATTTTCTCCCTCTTTTGACCAATCATTATTATAAATAAGATTATTTGACTGAACTGTACTACCAAACCTTATGGAATTACCCCATCTCCCTTCAATTATAATATCACCTGCATACGGTAATAGTGGATGGATATTAGATCTTTCTATAAATGTAGAACCATAATTATAGTTTATTTCTTCATTTGTTGATTTTCTTGTTTGACCCTCTTCAATTGCTTCATATGATTTTCTTTCGCTTTGTTGATTTAGAGGTGAGGTTGTAATATTTGGGTAAGCATTTATATGTTGGTTATTCCAAATTGATATTGGGTTTAAATAATAATATTGTTTTTCATCATTATTTTTATACAATTCTTTATTTGGTAATAAAAATAAAATAACAATTTCATTAATTAAGGGATAATTTTTTACATTAGATAAAAGTGGGGTTGCAGAAATATAACCCGCATTATTTAAATTTGGATTACTTGGTGTATTTTCTGTTTTTTCTATTAATATAGTACCTAAACCAGAAAACCCTCCAAATTCATCAAATCTAGGGTGGTCACTGTCTAGTATTATATCAAGAACTCTCCCAGTAATCATTCTATCAAGCAATTGATTAAATTGTACTTGAATATCATTATTATCCTCTCTATTTCTGTTAAAATTACTATTAACAGAAGCAAATCCTTGTTTATACGCCATCTTTCTTTTCTTCGAAATTAGAATTTAATTTATCTAATTCTTCTAGTAATTGTGTTTTTTCTTCTTCTGTTATTCCCAGTGAATCTTCTCCACTACTATTATTAAGTGCACGTTGTACTATAGTAGCCATTTTAATTAATTGTTCATCGTTACGAACGCCAATTTCCATATATTCTTTAATTAATGGAACGATTAAGGTTGCATCACCAATATCATTAATTAATGGTTTTAATTCTGAAATTAATCCAGTAATTTGTTTTTCTTTTTTCTTTTGGTTATCGTAAATTTCACTTAGGATATCAGAAAACTTTTTTTTCTTAAATACAATATTATCTAAATTTCCCATAATGTTTTTATTATAAATATGGATATAGAAAAAATTTAGAATCTAGCGTAACCGTTTTCTAAGTAGAAAATATATTGGGATTTAAAGATTAAATGCAATTTATCCGCAATTTTAGTAATTTTAGGTGTTTTAACATCCACCATTTCTCTTATATAGATATAAAGTGCTTTTTTATTAAATACCTCTAAATCCTCTCTTTTACGAAATAGTTCTAAAATTGCATCTGCTATTTGAGCATCATTTTTCTTTGGGAATAAATCAAAAATATTTTCTGATACATGTTCTACAAATAAATCAACATAATTATCTAAGTCACTTTTTACTTTTTCATCACCTTGAGTATATACATGATTTGAATTTTCATTAGTTAAAACTTCAACTCCAACCTTATTTATTTTTTTCTTATAATTTTTAGTATTATACAATATTAACCAACGTTTTACAATTGTACCAAAATAAGAATATGCCTTAGCTCCTCTAGATGGGTCAAATAAATGTATTTTAGATAAAAGAAATGTAATTATTTCATGTTGTAAATGTTCTAAATTTTGTACTTCAGTATGATAAAATTTAAAAGTGTGAATTATATTTTGAGTTAACTTAAAAAATGGGTAATGTATATGGTCCTCGTAAATTTTACTTCTTACTTTAGGACTTTTAGTTTTATTATAAAGTACTATATAGTCTTCTGTCTCCTGAGTAAAATAATTTTTACTCTTTTTTCTTCTTTTTCTGACCATTAGTTAGGATTTAGTTTTAAATTGAGATAAACCTTCTTGTAAAACCTTTATTTCATTAAAAAACCAACCTATTTCATCATCACTTTTAAATGTTCCTTTTTCATCTATTTGTTGTAGTCTTTTTTCAGAAAAAGAAATGTGATCTTCCATTTTATTTATAAATTCTTTTTGGGAAACAATAATATCTTCAGCTTGTTCATTTTTACGTAAAAGGTTAAAAGTCGTATACCCAAAAGTAACGACTAAACCACCTAATATACAAATAATTATTATTAATTCCATTATAAGCTATCTAGCATATTTTTTAATCCCGGACTAGAAACGGTATTTAGTGCTTTTGATTTTGCACTAGTTTTTTTATTTGGCGACAATGTAAATTGGGATTTTTGCTTCTCCACGCTATTTTCTCCTTTTAATTTTGGTAACCATTCTTGTTCAAATTCTATACGTGCAGCCATTAAGTCTGCCTGGTGTAAAATATATGGAAGTGATGTGCGTGGTTTTTGTTCTGGTAAGAATGTTTTAAGATATTTTACATTAGCATCATCATATAAACCATCATGGATTTGAATAGCTATCATTTCATTAAATGAATAAGAAATATCATGTTGTTGTAGTAAAAATAAACCTCTATCAGGTACTGAACAAAATGCCAATTGTTTATTAAACATATAATCCTCACCTAACTTATCTTTTCTCCATTGATCAGTCTGTGGTATATAAGCATCATGGTCTTTATCTCCCAACTTACCTAAATCATGATTAATAGCAGAAAATACTAACTCTTCTTTAGTAAATGTAGTCATATCACAACCCATTTCTTCCCACATATTAAATAATCTAAGGGATCCCTCAACTACTCTATTTACGTGAGCAACATAACCTCCTGGGAATGCTCCATGGTATTCCTTTTTATGAGCAGCTGGCATTAATATAACACGTTCTTCATAACGTTTATAAAAATTAAGTAATTGCTCACCCCTATTTCCTGGGATATGTACTTTTATATTGTCTAGGAATACTTCCCAATTTGATTGGATTTGTTCTGCTGATAATTTCATAACTGTTTATTTTAAATTTTCTTTTAATGTTTCTTCCATTTCTTTATCCATAAATGCCGCCCATTTTCCTTTTGGACAACTAGCCGACATAGATCTAACTTTAAGATTTAAAATGCACCCGCAATCGGCGCAGCAGGGTTGGCTACCTGGTACAACACAGTAAGTACCTTTAGTATCGAATAAATTACAATTAGTGCAAATATCCCATCTAATACTGGCAATTTGCTCCACATCTTCTTTAACAAAAACTTTATTTTTAATCCCCTCATAGATTTTATCTAGGTTACCAAAAGCATTAATAAGATTATTAAATCTTCCCACTTTTATCTGATAGCGCTATTTCTTTCTTGTGGAGAAAATGGTTCCGCTTCAATCATACTTTTTACATCCTCAAGTAATGCCTGAGCCTTATTTATATTTACTTTATAAGATTCAATTGATTCCTGAGTGTTGACTATTCTTTTAAGAGTAATTAATGTATGATCTAAACTATCCAATTTTCTGTTTAGTAAATTTCTATTTCTCATATAACTATTTATTTATGTTTATCCCCCTGTATTCCAAACCCTTATTATCTCCCGTTTTTCCAAAACCCCGTGATATAAATATACGAGAGGAAAAGGAGATTGGCACGGAATTTTTAAATTCTTCTAACTACTTCTTGAATGTTATGAATATGTGCACATTTTTCATATTCTTCTAAACTTTCAAAATACCTAACTGCACTTCCTAATGATTTATTAAATATATTAGGATCAAAATTAATTATAGCATTAACATCATTATGATCATCTAAACTAATTTGTTTTATATAACTCCAAGCCCTATTATAAACTGTAAATTCGGATGCTTCTTTAGTTGTTTCAACGTTATAATTAGGTTGTTCTTTTTTTAAAAACTTTTCTAATTTTTGATGAAATACTTCGTGATTTTGTATTAATTTAACAAACATACCAATTTTAGCAAAAGGACCATTCATGAAATCTTGTATTTCACTTTTAGTCTTTTCATCAGTAATTTCTTTACCATCAACAAATAATTGAAATATTTTATCTTTATCTATCATCTTTTTCCTCCAAAGTATTCTACAGCGTGTCCTTCTGTAATTAATAATTCATTTAACTTAACATCACCTAAAAATATTTCCCCTAAACATCTCCCATATTTACCTACACCTTGTGAGTGTAAAACAAATTCATTTTTATGTTTACTTAAAATATCTTTTACAAACTGTTTTGCAGCTAATCCTCTGGCTTTTTCCTCTAGATCACGAGTACGAGATTCAGCGGCGTTAACTCCTACTAGTCTTATTCTAATAACTTTATGAGTATCAAACCCTAAATCTATTTGAGCATCAATAGTATCACCATCAACAACTCTTAGACATTTTGCTTTATATATGTACATAATAACGTTTAGTTATAAATATGTACTATTTATCTAATTCACTTAATTCTTTTTCAATATCAGATTGAATTTTTTCAAGAATAGTATATTCTTTAACAATATCCACCTTATTTGGGTTATTAGGGTGATATCTGTAAATTTCTTCCATTACTTTTACTGTAGCATTAAGATCTGCTAATAATTCTGATTTTTTATAATCTAACTCGTCCTGTTTTGACATATTATTTAAATTTATTTCCTATTAAATTAATTGTTTCTTTTGCTTCTTCCAAACTAATTTGAAAAAATTCTTTATTATTATTTACCCTAAAAGGTTTTAATTTATGGTGGACTTCTCTTTCAACCGTTTCACCATTAAAACATTGGTAAGCCCATTCCACTTTGTAAGGCATAGCAACACCAGTAGCAGCAGATATTTGTTTAGCTCTTTCCTCTGGTAATTTTTTAGTATAACCAATTTTTAATAAACCTGGAGATGTTGGGTTTGATAAGATATATACCCATTGATCCCCATCTCCTTTATCAGAATATAAACCATACTTTTTATCAGTATAGTAAGTTACTGTTTCCCAACCATTACCTCTTTTACTAGGTGTTAGTGTGAAAAATTTAGCGTATTCCAAATCAGTATTTCCATAATTTTCTTCTAATGGAATATATGTTTTAGCTTCTTTAGTTGTTATTCTAGTCAAACTCATCAAATATAATTTTAAATTCTTTATTAACTATAACATCATCTCTAAATATAGTTTCAATAAATACTTTAGCAGTATCACCTACCATTTGATTATCAAAAAATATTTGTTGTTGTGGTGTATAATTATATCTACTATAAGTACCTAAATCATAAACACTATCACCTGAATTATAGGTATAACCAACTATATTAAGTGGAGGGGCAATTTGAGCAATATCTTCAATAGTATAAGTCATATCACCTACAGGTATTGGATTATCAAAATCACCATCAGTAAAATATCCTAAAGGACTATATAATGGAACTGTAAAAGTTATTCCATCTATCCAAACCCAATAATCTGAATCAAATACTGTAGACATAACAGGTACATCGTTTACAACATAACCAGGATGAAGTTCATCTATTCTACCTTTTATTGTAAAATAATTATATCCATGGTGCTCAATATGCCAATATCCGTTTTCATCTTGGTAAACACCAGGTGATACTAAAGGATCAATCCAAAATTCAGTATTACATTCACCATCTAAACAAGGATAAGCATAGGAGTGGATCTCCTCCTTACTACAACTAGTAAGGAGAAAACCTAAACCTAATATTAATAAAAATCTATTCATTAAGCATTAGCATATTCAAGTGCAACATCAAACATTTTACTATTCAAATCCATATCTTGTTTAAAGTTTTTAATTTGTCTAGCTTTTCTATGCTTAGTACCTACTGTATATTCAAAATCACCTTCAATGATTTTTTCTTGAATAACATTAAATACACTCCATAAATCATCACCATTATCTTCTGGTCTAACTGGAGTAATAAACTCATCCATATCAATAGTAATTCTTTTAAGTTCATCTTCTGGGAACCTAACTGCTAACATATCTTTAGCAAATTTAACTATTGAATTTTGATCCATTGTAGTTTCAATCATTTTATTCATTGATTCTACTGTTAATGGTAATCTTTCTACCATTTCATTAATTTGCTTTTGTAGCTCTTCAAAATCATAACCCATATGTCTGATAGCAACTTTTTCAAATTCATTAGTTGAAATAACTAAACCATTTTCACATATCATTCTAAATAAACCAGCAGTAAAGGTAAATGCATTTTTACCATCATGTGAATTAGTTAATAATATTTGTGGGAAAACAGTATCAATTGGATTTTTCTTAGCAAATGTACCATTTTTTCTTCTATAACCTGTAGGAGAAGTAATTGATTCCCTAATATCATTAGGCATTTGATTAATTACAATATCAGGATTTCTAAATACTACTAAGTGTTTTTGGAAACCTTTAGTATCTTTAGTTCTAGCATTAACTTCCTTAGCATCAATAACTTTCCATCCTAATAATTCCATATCATCAATTAACTTGTCAGTTGGAATATGTGAATATTTCTTTGATACCTCAGGAGAAGGCTTAGTTGAGAAAATACTTGGAGCGATTTCTCTTAACTCATCTTTTGTTTTAAATTCTGCTTTTGAATCAATTTGTAACATAACTTTTATTTAAATTTTTAATTATTAATATGGGGTAAATATACGAAAGGGAGCCTGGGTAGCCAAGCTCCCTGTGCATTACTTTTTAGGCAACTTCTAATAAACCTGGTGAAACTCTAATTTCTCCTGCAATACGACCTTCAGGAACATTAGTTTTTACTACTTTAATATTTTTAGACATAATTTTAATTACTCTAAATCTATCATTTCCATTAACCGTTTTATGATTAATTTTAACAATATCACCAATCTTAAATGATTCTTTTTGCTCGTGTCTTACAACTGACATTCCAATTGCATAAGCATTATAAATTTCTTTTAATTCGGATTTATTTGCATTTTTAATGAATGCTAACACTTCGTTTAAATTTGACATAACCTTTATTATTATTAATATGGGGTAAATATACGAAGGGTTTCCCGGGTAGCCAAATAGATGCGCAGGAACTTTTAAGAAATTGTTAGTTCTAAACCACCAGTTCCTCTTAACATTGATGAGCTAACTGCTACTGTTGATGCTGGGGCCCATTGTAATGTTGTTAATCCTGAGGGTGGTATGACAACTGCCCATTTATAAGAGGAAGTAACTAAAGTATCACTATCTATTCCACTAAATGAGCTAAAATTACCAAGGGCATTTGTAGCAGAAGAAGCCGTATAAAAACCTAATTCATCTCTTACTGTTTCAAAAGTAAAATAAATTGAACTTGATAATGGGTTACTAAAAAGAAATGTTGTTGCTCCTGAAATTTCTTCAGTTGGGGTTCCCGCTCCACTTAATTGTTCTGCTGTATAAGTTGCCATGATTTGTTTTTAATATATTTATAAATATGAAAAAGCTCTTTATTCTTTTATTAATTCCAAATCTTTTATTTTCTCAATTTTATGAAGAATATGATAAACAACTTCATTTTGGAGCGGGTAGTATAATTGGAGCTTCGGGTTACGTTTGGTCATATCAAAAACATCATGATAAAAAAAGGGCTATGATAACTGGTATTTGTTTAGCTTTTGCAGCAGGTGTTGTAAAAGAAATGTATGATGGGCAAATTAAAGATGGTTATGTAGAATTAGAAGATATTGCTGCTACAACTTTGGGTGGTATTACTTGGTCATTTACTATTCCTTTATTTCAACCAACAAAAAGAGCTACAAAAATAAGGCAAAATAGAAAAAAACGAAGACCAAAATCTAATAAAAAATGTTGGTATCCAAAAAGTTAAAACGACTCTTTCTCTTCTACATCTTTGCATCTATACATCCGTATATACTATCTATTTTATAAAATTATGTGGATTGTAGTTTTATTATTCGTATATTGTTATTAATAAAAGGGTAGAGCAGTAGGTAGCTCGCCTTGGCTTAACTCGGCGCGAAGTGGATCTTTAACGTGAAGAAAAGCTTGTAATACAATCGATCGTGAAAAGCAAAGAGGTCAAGGAGGTCGTGGGTTCGAGTCCCACCCCTTATACTAAAATATAGATATATGGAGTTGATTTATTTTATTAGTGGAATTATTACAGTAGGAGCTATTTATAGTGTGTTTTTGTTGCGTCATATAAAATCTTCACATACGTCATTGCTGGCTCGCCAACAGTCTATCTCAAATTTATCTTCTATCAGGTATGGTGAGGTGAAGGAAGATTTAGAGGGTTTAGGAATGAATATAAGAGAAGTACAGGATACAATGGAAAGGGATCAATATGCTTCTATAGCTGAAATTAATGTTAAGTTAGAAGAACTTTTTAGTTTAACTGAATCTAATGCAAGGAAGCAAAATGATTCTAATAAAGTACATACAAAGAATGTTGCGGATGCGTTTAATGAGATTCAACAATTAAAAAATAATTTAAAAGCATTAGGGCAAGATCCTAACTTTTTAAATAGATATTAAATGAAATTTGCTTTAATTGCTCACGATAATAAGAAAGCAGATATGGTTGCTTTCGTTTCTAAACGTTTACCATTTTTTAACAGAAAAGATGTTAGTATTGTAACAACAGGTACAACGGGAAAGAAAGTGAGGCATGCGGGTATAATTGATATTGAAGCAGTCAATTCAGGTCCAATGGGTGGTGATGCTGAGATTGCTTCTATGGTAGTAAACAACAAGATTACTGCTGTTATTTTTATGAGGGATCCTTTAGATAAACATCCACATGATGTTGATATTAATATGTTAATGCGTTTATGTGATGTACATGATGTTCCTCTTGCAACTAACTATAGAACGGCTTCTATATTGATTAAATGGTTTAAAAATAAATAAGTATATATTTTCCTCGACGCCAAAGGGGTTTTGAAAAAAGAAGGTTGCCATTTTACTATTTTTAAATATTTGGCGTTAAATGGAAAAAAGACCCCCTTCGGGGGGTCTATAATATTATATTATGAAAAATAGAAAACAATTAGGTTTACTTTTAAAATTAATGGCTAGTGTTAGTTTAACTTTTGCTGTATTAATAGCCATATTAACAATTTTATTATTCTACATAGGCACACAAATATAAGTATATACAATCCGATGTATAAAATCGTGTGCGAGTCATAAATCACCCTACACCTTTTTTCTTGTATATACACGCTATATGGACACTAACGCGCGTGGTATTATGGTGGTATATGTGCGTACGGCGGTATGGCCAACGGTGTAGGTAAGTAAGTAATAAGTATGTATTCAGTATGTAGTAAGTACTATGTAAGGAAGTGCCACCGCGGTAAAGGGTACCACCGTAACACTTATAATGTTAATCTTGCTTTGTCACGTGGTGAGGATTCGAACCTCCTGATATCATGCATTGCCCAACAGTTAACTAACTGGCCCACGGCTGCAATTTCAACACCGTAAATATACGAATCCCCACTCACGTATCCAAATTTTTTATACATTATTTTAACTGAATTGTTAAATATTCAATATTACTAATGTTTCATTGACGTATCCTCAATGTTCATAACATGTTCACGTGTGTGTATTGTGCTGTTCACAAATATATACGTCTCGAGTCGAAAGGGGTTGGCTTGCGGCGAATAAGGGTTAGTACCCCCTGTGTTTTATCCTATATAACACCTATATCTTTTGTCACCTACTATATATGAATTTACGTATGTTTTGATATTGCAATATTTGTATTCCACACTTTGTATGTAGTTAGCCACATGTGCATATTTTTCCTTCACACAGATATTTATCTCTATCCCATAATACCACTTTACCAGTATCTAACTTAACAATTAGGTAATTCCATTTCTCACCAGGTTCCTTATTTATCCAAATCCTATTAGTTAAATCAAACATAGGCGGATTTATTTTCTTAACCTCATCAGTCATGAAATCAATTATATTAAACGGCATCAAAGATATTTTAACATTAAACCGTTTACTTAACTTATTAGAATATTTATTTTGAAATTTTTGGTACAATGCCAGATTATCTTCCTCCAACGAGTCTTGACTAACAGGATCCTTAATACAAACGACTACATCAATATCATTTATTTTATCCAGGCCAAATACAAATGACCCAATGATGAATATATTCTCTACAACGTGATCTTTAAAACATACCTCAACAATAGCTTGCTCCAACATGTTTAAATCATGTTGACTCATTTGCTCTAATTGATGATATTTACTTAGATCTATTTTGCCCATTTTGCTTACGTTTAACACGTTTCTTACGTTGACTACTCAATGTAGGTAGCCAAGTCATCAACTGCTCGTATAACGCTTTATGACTGTTTTTACTCATAACTTTTATTATTTATTATTAATTGTTGTCTCCTTTGCCTCTATCTTTATCACATGCCTATTACGCACGAATTGTTCCAGAGTCCATTTAATATCTTTTGTTTCGATCATCATTTCAGAATCACGTTCTTGATCACCTACTAATTCAGTGTACTTTAATTTGAAAATTTTTGTCATTATTTTAACCAGTTTATTATTATATTTATTGCTATTAACACATTCGTTATTATTGCCTGAATCACAATCATGGTTCTCAACCCCGCTATCCTATCTGCCTCCTTATCCGCACCAATCTTCTCACCTAAGGCCTTAGCCCACAAACGCCACCATGTCCTAAAAATCCGCATCAAATATGATTTCCGTTTCCTCGTTATCATCTTCATCACCATAATACTTAGTGTATAAATCATCATCTTCCTTCAAACATGATATACACACTACTTTTTCTGAAATTGTACTTAACATATTATCATAAACCAATAGCTCGGCTTCAAAATCTGAGTCAATGTCTAATCTGCTCCAATCTGCTTTATCACCCCATATTTTATCCCTACCAAATTTATTGATCTTATCTTCCATAAATTCCAATATTGGAGTATCCGCTAACTGCATTGACTCCATTACTGTAGGCTTACCACACCAACTACAATGATTCTTTGGTTTTCTTGCTTTCATCCCCCTTATATATACAATCTAAATCTCCAACAATATCATCTTCCGTTATATCAATATCAATACTATCTTTTTTAATGGGCATCCCATTTTCATCATATTCTGGAGCATTCTTAATCTCAAATGCTATCCATATCCAAAGTAAAATAAATATTCCTATTGCTATTCCTATTGCTAAATTCATAACACATTGTTTTTATACATGAATATATCATCTATTAAATAGCCAATTCTCAATTTAGCCATTTCTGGACAATCATCATCTATTAATTCCTTGATTTGTCTTAAATTCTTAATTATTTCATTTCCATCCATCGTATATACGTATTAGATTATTAAATTATGTAGTCGAGAGCTTCGAATTTCTATTCTACTATAATTGCGTCTTCTATTATTTTACAAATTAATAACTTATTATCTCTCATTACTACCCTATCTCCACCTAATTCATGAACATACATTCCTAATACCCTTTGATTAATACTACCATCTCTATTTTGAAACATATGAGCATAGATTTCTTTTATTATTTCTAATGCTTCACCATTTCTATAAACTATATTATAATTCATTTCATGATATTATTATCTCATCTATTTGTTGTTGTAGTCTTTGTATTGTTTTTTTACTTTCAATACTAGGACTTGATTTAAGTTCAACAATCATTTCATGTAAAGATTTAATTTTATCCAATTTATCTTGTGCTGTCATTATAGTGTGTTTTAGTTATAAATAGTTTATCTCCGTTTTTACATCTAATAAATGCATTAGGGTAAGGATCATTTAACATTCTAACTTTATCATATAACTCATGAGCCGATTTATTCATTATTTCATCAATAGTTATTTCACTTTCTTCCGGTTTTCTCCTTTTACAGTATGTAGCTTCTGATTCATCTTGTTTAATACCTTTGGGATTAGAAGCCATAATATGATGTATTCCAAAAGTACCTAATTCTATTATTCTACTAAATATATCATTTAATTCACCTTTAAGAGAAAATGGTGCTTGATATAATATTTTTCCTTGATCAAGTTTATCATTCATTTTAAAAAATGATACTGCACTTACCTGTTCTTTGTTTATGATTTGATTTTGAATAGGACTTCCACCTCTATATTTTGGTAATGGGCTAGGATGCAAACAAATACAATTATAGTTATCTATAATATTTTTATCTACAATCCAACTCCAACCTAAAAAGAATATAGTATCATTTTTATGAAACATGTTACTTAATTGAGTTAATTGATCTGGTGTTTCTATTAATACAATATCATAGATACCTTTTAATTTATTAAAAATATCTATACCCCAATCTCTATATGCACAAATATAAACCATTAATTAACCCATCTTATTATTTGAAACCCTTCAGCATATTTACAATTACCTTGTCCTCCCCTTAATAATGCCATTGCCTTTAACATTTCAGGACTTCTAAATGTTCTAACCTGTGATGCCATCATTTTATATGCTTTAATTTTTTTATTAATGTTAATAGGAACAAAGTAGTTAGGTTTAAATTCCCTAGAAGTATTATTCCACAGATATACCTGTGGTTCTTCATAAATTAATACTTTTTTAACAAAATGGTTTAAATCATGAGGTCTTAAAGCTACCATAGCAGCGTTATAAACTGTTCTATGATCCTGGTTATATGAAGGATTTGGAATATAAATTTCATCTGGTTTAAGTCTATTTATAGCTTCTTCAAATGAACCTATTAATTCCTGTTCTATATAATGATTAACTTTATTATATAAAATATCATACTCAAATTTAAGTAATGATTGTACTTTTTTTAATTCATTTAATCTAGTATTTGTATCAGGTCTCTTTCTAACCCATTCTCCTTTAATATGTGTTTCATCAAACCCACAATATAATACAAATGTATTTTTATCTAATATTCCACCACAACCTAATACTTCATCATCAATATGAGGTGATATAACTAATTTTTTTATTTCCATATTATAACGAATTAATAAAATGAATAGCCCAAGCAGTTAAACCATTTAACTGTAATATAACTAAATTCCATTGTTTTCTAGCTGATACTTGTACTAATACACAAATAAACCCAATTATAAATAAAATAGGTTCAACTGTCCACTGACCAGCCATTAAAAATCCTGCACCCATATAACCAATTCTAGTTGCTAAACGTTCTATAGGATTTAGTTTTCTATCCCTAACCATTGCCCTTAGTAAAGGCATCCATCTTGCTTTAATTTTACTCATGAAAAAATGGCAGCTAATATTAAACATATTATGACACCAGCAAACCCAATAGCCGCTCCTATCATACTACCCCTATACTGTTCCTTACTTTTACCTTGTCCTATTTTGTTTTCCATAATACCTGAATGCTAATTAAAATTATACATAAAATTAAACTAATAAATGTTTTAGGAGTTATACCTTCTTTAAAGAAAAACCAAACCCCAATTGCGTATACAATCATTCCAATTCCAAACCCAATAAATCTAGCAGGCCATAATAAACCCTCAAATGCTAAAACCGTATATTTAGTTCCCCAAATGTAGAAAAATGATATAATTAAACCAGCTAAGGCTAATGCCCATTCATTTTTAGCAAACCAAACCCATTTAAATTGTCCATTTAATTGAAAAAATACTGCAATATGGCCTAAGATAAACCAAAAACTTCCTAATAATAAATAATCTGTTTTTATCATGTATTCATTACATTTTTATAAGCTTCCTCATATAAATTTATTAAAGGCCAAGATGGATGATGAGCTCTTAACTTACTAACTTCATTTAATAAAGCGGTTCTTCTACCATGTTCATAAGCACTATAAATAAGATCTTCTATATCCATTACCACCATCTCCAAGTTAAACGACAAATAACTAAATATAAATTGAATTCATTCCAATCATCCTCATCAACATCACCTTTAGCAAAATAAGTGAAACCAAATAATGCACCATCTCCCATTAATGTAATACTAAAATCCATTATTGCTTAATTGTTTGTAAAATCGCTTCAGCCACTTGTTCAGCTAATTTAGGGTTAAACGTTATACCTTTTTTAGTAAACTGACGTTCACCATCTTCATTATCATAACATTCTCTAACATCAATATAAGGATTACCCTCATATTCTTTTTGTTCAATAATTAGATAATTAGATTTATTTTTTTGAATCTTCATAATTCATATAACTTAATACTGAGGGAAGGCCTGAATAACTACAAACCAATTTTGGTTTGGGTTTTACTTCCTCCAATTCTTCATAAATTTCATAATGTGCTCCAGACATACACATATTACTTATTTTTTTCATGCCAAAAATAGTTTTTCATTCTACTTTGACTTCCTTTTTTTCTTTTAGGTTTTTTTTCGTAAGGGTTATCAGGAAATCTTCCCCAATTACCATGACCATCATAATCCATATCATCAGGCATATTATGTCTACTATAATAATTTCTTAATTCAGGATCATTTAATAAATCTCTACGTTGTGAATCATGTCCCCATTTTATTGCTTTTAGCAACGCATAAATGTAAACTACAAATATAATAAAACCTACTACAAACATAACTTGCATTTCAGGTGTTATAACAAATAAATTCATCTTTTTCTTTTAAATTTTTTACTAGCGGCTAATGCTCTATAATAATCATTTCTTCTCTGTCTAATACAAATAGCAAATGCTAAAATAGATGGTACCCAAATACCAACAAAAATACCTTCTAATTGATAACCACTAAACCATAATCCTACAGAATATAAGAATGATATAAATGATAATACAACAGGATAATATAACTTTAAATAAAATATAACTTGTTTCATAATTTTAATTTTTGTGTTTACAATTTTTTTTATGACTAAACCAACCTCCACATTTACATTTAACATAATAAACTGTAGAAGCAATTAAAGGTGATGATGCGGCCGCTGTCCAAATATTTGGATGCCAATGTTCTCCACAAAATCCTAAAGCATGTTTTATAACTTCAATCATAACATTAAATTTTTATTTTCTAAAAACATCCAGAAACGTTCTAACCAAAGATTAATTCTAACATCTTCAATTAAATCATCTCCAGACATACCATTTAATTTTTTACCCGCAACATAAGCTATTCCCATATCGCAATAATCTCTTGCCTTGTTCGGCTCGCCCAATTTAATAAATTCTTTTGCCTTATCCAAGCAATAATGTAAATTCTGTTTTTCTATGTTTGCCATAACTTTACTCTATTAGGAGGTACTTGCATTAATTTACCATACATTTTGATAAGATAGTTACCTCTTTCTGTCAAACCAAAACACTTTTTACGTTTATAATCATCAACAATAATCCAATCTCCCTCTTTAATCATAAGCTTCTCTCATTTGATATATTCTAGCTGGGATAACATACTTTATATTGCAAGTATCACAGCACCTACCCTTACCATTATTTAATGGATCTGGATTGTGTCCATAATCTTTTATTTTTATTTCACAAACTACACACTTCATATTAAAACGGTAAAGATTCATCTTTTTTTGTTGGTTCTGAAATATCATCTAATTTTCTAGTATTAAATGAAGCAAATGGAGTATCAACTATTGATTTGATATCAACATTATAACCATCTTTAATAGCATTTTTTATTTTATGAGCTATCATTCTAGCATGATAATCATTATCTGCTGTTATAAACATGTCTAATTCAACAGTATAACGCTTATCTTTAGTATAAAACATAGTATTATCCATTTTCAACCATTAATTTGTTAATATCATCTCTCGTTTGCCAACCTATAACTTGCCATTCCTGAAATTCATCATCTAAATTTTCATCTATAATAGCACATTCAAATGAAATAAACTCATTTGAATCTGGGTAATCATCAAAATCATCTCTATTTTTACCAATACCACCTGGTGAACTATACAACCCAGGTCCTGCTACTACAGAAAGAAATACCTTAGGTTTTAATTCCAAAGTAGCTGCAATACATTTTTTATCGTATTTTTTAGGTCTAAATTTTAAATTTCTAAATGTTGGTGTCATAACTTTTATTTTAATAAATTATTAAATTTTATAGTTGTATTGTTTATTATAAATTCTTTAGCAATATCAACTTCATCTTGATTATACTTTCTAACTTCAGTGATACCATTAATTTGTTCTTTAAACCACTTATTATGGAAATATCTTTTACCATTTTTATAGTAATTATTTTCAGGAAATTTATCCATAATTAGATTAAATAATTCATTTTCTTTAGTATCATCCTCCACCAAACCTTTTAAATATCCTGATTTAATAACTCTAAAATTCTGTAATTTATATTTTAAGATATCATATTTGAATCTATCCATTACATCTCCTTTAGTAGTAAGACCACATTTATAATATCTTTTACCTAAATAATAGTACTGAACTAAATATAATTTGTATACTTTCATTCTTCTACTGTTATAAATTCTTGATTAGTATTTATTTCATCTAAATAACATATTGCTTCATTTAAATAATCTCTCATTTCATATACCATGTAATCTAATTCAGATGAACGTACACAGTTCTCAATTTCATATTTGAAATGATGACATTTTTCTATTGCTTCAACTGCGAGTTTTAGTTTTGGTTCGCAATCCCAACCATCTTCTATAGTTTCTACTATCATAACTTTTATTTATTATTTTTTTCCCAAACTTCTCTAAAATTATTCATTAAAGGACCCATAGAACCAGGTTCACCTTCAACCCAAATATCACATTTAGACATAGCTTCACCTATGTTCATTTCTTCACCTTTAGCTTTTTTATCTAATAAGAATTTTAATATTGGATTTGACATAACCTTAATTTTACTCCGTAAATATACGACCTTTATTTCAGGTAACCAAATTTTTACGCGGTTTTCTCAACAAGAGTTATAATTTCTTTTTCAATAAATCCTTGTTTTTTATAAAAATCTAATGTAGTTGGCTTACAATAGGCCATTAATTTATAATGGCTTAAATGTGCTTTAATATAATCCATTCTTCGATTCCATAACATTTTATAAACACCTTTACCTCTATAATCGGGATGTACGAAAGCATCTTCAAATTTAAGCACATCATTAGGTAAAAAAGTCATATTACACCAACCTATTTCTTTACCTTCACACATTGCTACCCAACCGCAAGATGGATGTCTTGCAGGCGATGGTGTAGTCGTTGGTAGTCTAAAACCAATTATATCTATTTTCATAAGATTTGGGTAAATACACTAATAAATATATACAGATAAAAAAAGAGCGCTAATGCGCTCTAATTTATTTTAAAATGTGTACCTGCTTACATAAATCTTTGGAAATGTTCTTGTAATGATCTATCGGCAATATAGTTTTCAAAATTTTCTTCATGATCCTCCATTGACATAGATTTAACTTCATCAAATTCACCACGTTTAATATCTCTTTTTAAAGAATCCATGTACAAATCGATTTCTGATTTACTATATTTGCGATCAAATTTATCGTTTAAATGTTTTCTTATATTATTTAACAACGCAACAACTTCCATATTATCTGCTTCATCTATATTAGTAAGATTGCTTTTATAGTCTGGTTTTTTTCTACCTTTTCTATCCACACCCATTACTTCATCAACGTCCTCTTCTTGCATTGGTCCTCTACGTTGTCCAAATGCTAATTCTTCTACTGCGTTAATAAAGTCATCTTTGTCAATAATACCTTTTTCAAGCGTCATTACTTGAAATCTTAATGCATTAATTAGATCTTTTTCTTTATCTTCTGTTACTGGCTCATCTTCAATAGCATCTTCTTCTCTCATTCCTGGAGCTTTAACATAACCAAAAATAATATCTTCAATTGCTTGGATCATATCATCAACCTCAATATCACCTTTATCATAAGCATCTAAATGGAATTTAACTGCTTTTTGAACAGCAGGTTGAACATAAAGTTGACCCATGCCTTCAGGATTTTTTTCTCTCCTATTTTCATCTATTTCTTCTTCTAATCTATAAGGTACAACATCAGGAATTAATTCCATAGCTAATCTTAAATCATTACCACCTACACTAAATGGATATTCTTCCATAAAATGTTCCTCACTACCTGGGTCAAAACCAAATTTATAATCATATACAGTAAATCCTCTTTCTTGCTTATTGCCCCCAGGTACAGCTGAATCTCTATCTACTACTTCAAATTCTCTATTTACTTTACCATCACCAGAAGGACCAGGTAATGTTCTAACAATTACTTTACCTGAATTTTCTAGATCATCCATTTTGTCTTGTAAATCTTTGAATGAAATTTTTAAAGTACCAATTCGACCCCCACCAATAAATTCATTAAGGATATCTGTAAGATTATATTTGCTCATATTTTATTTTTTAGGTTTTCTACCTCTTCTTGGTTTGCCTTTTGCAGCGGCAGCTACGTCACCAGCTTGATTTAAAACTTCTTTAGTAGCATCAGCTACATCTTTAAGTTCTTGCTTAACGTTTTTTGCTCTACGCTTTACTTCTTTAGCAACTTCTTTTACATCTTCTACTGCATCTTCGATTTCATCAGGAATATAATCTCCATCTCTATCATTGATTTTACCTTTTTTGTAAAAACCAAAATAATAAACAGCTGCTCCGATTACTAAAATTACTACTATAAGACCTATAATTTTTAACATAATATTTGTTTTTGTGATTTATTATAAATATATAAAATTCTATTTAAGTTTATGCTTTTTTTTATAACGTTCAATAAATGATTCACCAACCCCAATATCTAAATAAATTGCATTTTTAGGTATTCCTGCTACTTTACCTTCAATAATTTCATCTACATGTTTTGTTTTAAACACTTTCATTTTAGGTTTAGATCTTCCATGTTTAGATGCCTTCCAAACTACTACTACTGGTGCTATACTTTGTGTTGGTCTACCTCTATTCATTATAATTCTCTTTTTTCTCCATGTACAATTTTAACTGTTGGGAATCTCAAACTAATTCCACCTTTATCATTTTTAGTTTCTTCAAAATACTGAACTGTAATTGTTTTACCTACAATTGAACCATCAATATATTTTAATCTTTGTTCATGCGTCCAACCACTACCAACCTTTACTTTATGACCTTTATGTTCAATCCATACTTGTGATAACATTGGAACTGTTTCTGATCTATTGTTAATTACAATTTCATGATCGTCAATATCAAAATCAATTACTTCATACTCAGCATCAAAGAATTTTTTTATTTTAAGTAAATTTTTACTACGTTTACCTTCATAACCAACATCCTTACGTACCATAAACCCTTCCCAACCATTTTTAGCTGCTAATTCACTCCAAGTATTAAAATGTCCATCACCTGTTACAACAAATTGTTCTGTGTAACGTAATATTCTAGCATTTGTACGTCTACCACCTTGCCATGCTCTTAATTTTCGGAGTCTTTCAGATAATATTTCAGTACCTTTTTGGTTATCAAATTCAGGTTTATGAATCATATCAAATACCATGAATATAGGATTTTCAATTTGGTGATCTTTTCTTCTAAGTTCTTTCATTACACCTTGAAAATCTTCATTTCCATTTTCATCCATTAAACAAATTTCACCATCAAATACCTGGTTTGTAACATTTGTTGCTTCGATAGCTTCCTTTACTTTATCTAGTGTAGTTAATTGTTTGCCCATTCTAGAGTAAAGTTTACAATCACCATTTTCATCAACAATAGCTAAACATCTAACACCATCTAATTTTCTTGAGGCATGCCAATTATCATTCCAATCACACTTACCATCATATTCTTTAGCTAATGCTACTGAAAATGTAGGTATTAAATTAGGAACCGCTTTATTAATAACTTTATCTCCGGCTCTAATATCTAAATTTTTATCTATAATTTTATAAATTAATTCTCCATTAGATTGACAACTAGCTACAAAACTATTAACTAATGTAATAGCATCATGCCCTGTTACATTTCTAGTATTTAATTGGTCTAATACATTAAACAATTCTAATCCTAAATGAGCAATATCTTCATTTATCAATTGACTATTTTTTATACAAGTTTTACTTGTAACATAGTATTGTTTAAAGGGATTATAAGTATATTCTAATACTTTATGAATAAATGGATCTGCGTCTTTAATTATTTGGACTTTATCTGTACTACTACTTGTAGCACGCATTTTATCTATGAAATTTTGTAATTCTACCATAACCTTTATTTATTTATTTTTGCTTCTAATGCTTTTATATGTTTACATTTACCATCCTTAGCCATCCATTTACCTGGGCAATTACAATAATAATTACCTGAGGATGGGTAATATGATGTTTTATATTTTATATCTGGATTACTACCACTAACATTCATTTCAATTATTGGATCTAATCTTTTTTGTTTTGGTTTAATCCATTCAATATCTTCAACGGTAGTACCATCAACAACTTCCTTCCATAACGGCATTAAATATGTTTTACCATTTATTTTTAATATAGTAGGTGGCATTACCGGCTCTCTATATTCATATTTAAATCTTCGTGCAAATACGGAATGACCAAAACCACTACCAGGTATGCTTAAAGCACCATTAGTGTGTACTATTCTAGTTCTATAATTTCCGTGTTTATTTAAATTTTTGAATTCCCAGAGTGCCATAACCTTTATTATTTACCTTGTAAATATACGAAAAAATAATGGGGAAACCAAGTTTCCCCACATTTATCTTTATGTTAAGTTTTATTAGTCTGTATATAAACTTGAAGAAGCTGCCAAGTAAACTAATGGTGTTCCTTGAGCCGCATATGTTAAATTAGGTACTCCTTCTCCAATATCATTTGTAATAACAGCTGTACCTAATGAAATTTCACTAGCTGGGATTGAAATTGTATCACCAGTAATATCTTCAGCACCTACTGTCCAAGTTAATGTACCAGTACCTCCTAATCCTTGTGTAGCAGTATTTAAACTAAATACATCACCAGCATTATAAATTACTGAGGATGATTGTTCTGTAGCCACAATCATATTAACAAAATCAGTTCCACCCCCATTTACTAAATAGGAAGCAGAAACATTAACACCAGTTTTACTAGCTGGTGTACCATGAGAACCTGAGTATGTTAATACTAGTAAACCACTAGAACCACCTGTTAAACCAGTAGCACTACCTGCTGTAGCATTACCAAAATCAACACTACCACTTAATAAAGTGTTAGCCATGATATTAATATTTTGATTTGATTGACCAATAATGTAAGTGTTTTCAAAGTACATCTCTCTACCATCATCAGATAATCCATTAAAATCAATGGTAAATGGAGATGACCTACCTTCTAGTTCACCATTTACTGTTACTCCACCACCTGCAAAATTTGTAGCTACTTGAAGTGAAGGATCACCACCTCCTCCAGGTCTTGAAACATTAACTGGGTCTATAAATGAAGCTGTAGCAGCAATAAATACTGAAAAGCCAGCACCTGAACCACCTATTAATTCAAATGGAGATGATAATACTACTGTAGCAATGCTGTTATAATTATCACCACCTGCATGAGAACCAGGTTTATTCCATTGATACATAGCTATATTAGCATTATGATAAGCCATTTGATCTTGAAATTCTAATTGTTCTTTTAAGAATTTTCTTTTGGCTTCTTCTGGGTTAAGATCTTTATTAGCATCTTTTTTTCTCCAAGAATACCAATCTCCTGGATCTGGTGTTGTATAAATTAAAGACATTATTTTATATTATTTTCGGTTTTGTTATAAATATATAAAAGGGGATCGTTCCCACCCCCTTTATGTTTTGATTTTCTAGTATATTTCTTCTTATTCCTATGAGGTGTAGGCACCTTCATAGCATCATACCATTCACGCTGTGTAAGTATAATTTTCTTCATTTACTTTGGGTTGAAGGTCTAAACTTAGGGCATGACATAAATTTTCTAACTGGCCAGCTTTATGAACAGCCATAAAATCTTCATCAGTCATATGATTAAATAATGCTATTGTACTCAATTCCATTCTACCGGCCTTGCCCTCTATAAGCTTTGACATAATTTTTACTTTTTTTTAATTTACTGGATTTACTTTTTGAGTGTATTCCAGGTCTTTTTTTACGTTGGTTTGGTTTGTAATCGGATAAAACTATTCTTGCCATAATCTTTTTGGTTATAAATATAACTTATAACCTGAAAACTGTTGCATATATTGAGTTATTTTTACTCCATTTCCATCCTTAGCTACTTTTCCATTTCTAAACCATCTTTTAACACTATTAGGACCACCTAAATGTGCAGCAGCTAATAATCCTGATTCAGTAATTAATATACCATTTATTTCTTGCCCTTCAAACTTATCTATATATTTTTGTAACTTATTTTTATTATAGCAAAGTAACTTTAACATAGCAAATTCTTGCAATTGGGGGTTATTTAAAAATGTCTTTTTATCTACTTTAATTTTTAATGTTCTTAAAGTAGATTTACCAAATTGATATCTACCCATATAACCATATCTATTAACTACATTATATCGGTTACCAGATTCTTGGTGTCCTAAAGCCATCAAAAAATCTTCTAACTGGCTAGGATTTAAATTTATTTTTTCCACAACAACTTTTTTTGTTGTTTCCGTTAATGGTGTTGGAGATGGATTAGTAGGTGGTACTGCAAATAAAATAAATAATAAAATAAAAGTTCTCATAATTAGAAATTTTTAAGGAAATCACCTTTAATAGGTTTAGATTTTAATTGACTTGCTTTTTCATCATTTTTAAGCATTTTATCTGTTAGTTTTTCTAAATGCTTATATTTTTGATTTTGATAGTCTTTAATTATTTGGTGATGTTTTTTATCTATTGATCTTATCTTTTTCATTTTTTTTCATGTGTGCTATTAGATCAGGATAAATGGAATATAATTCATCCATTATCCATTTATCTATTAAATTAATTATTTTTCTCATATTCTTGAAATATATTGGTTAACTTCATCTTCATCTTCTAATCCTAATTCTTTTAACCTTTGGAGATGATAGTCATCTACTTCCCACTCTACATTCTCACTTGTCCCAAAATGTTCCTGTTTAGTTTCTATTTGTTTAATATCTTTATCATTAAAAATATCACCAACGGTTAAAAAATAGTGATTATAACAAAGTAATTGAATGTTATCTAAGCTGTAATTATTTGAATTATTGTCTTTAAAATGAAGTAACAAAGGCATCTTATAATCCATTACACGCCTTTCTTTAAAAGAACATACAGCACATTCCTCTAATAAATATCCCTGTTCTATTAAAGCATACTTAAGTTTATTAGGATCAAATGATGAAGCTGCTATTCTACCCTCTATTATTTCCAGCATATGTGGCATTTTTTTAGTTCCCTTTAAAAACTTAGGAATGCCTTTACCTGATTGATTTTTATGACTATCAAATAAGTTATACGTTTTAGCATACCTCTTATAATGCTGGTAAGATACATGTAAGTATCTTGCAGCCGCCATATTAGATTTAGTTTTGGCTTGGGCGGCAAGTATTTGTTCTTTAGATAATGGTTTTGGTTTGGGCATTATTTTTCTTCTTTGGGGGAAGAATTTATTATTCTAAATGGGCCTTGTAAATTTCTATCCTCTTTATCATAATCAAGAAATTCTGCTTTAGCCGCGTTTTTATCTCCCCTTTCAATAGCGGATGCTACTACAAATTCTTCATATTGTTCCTTATCTAAAATAAGAGTTTCAGTATAAGTATGATCACCAGTACCTCGAGTAACGGGTATACCTCTTTTAGCTCCCACAGTTGAACAATTAACACAGAAATCATAACCATATTGGGTTAATCTTAATTCTGGCATTGGAGTTCCACATTGTGAACAAGGGATCATTTTCATTTTGTTGGGGATTTCAATAGTCTGTTGCATAAATATATAACCTTTAAAAAATTTGGGTAAATATACGAAAAATATTCTAGGAAACCAAATATTCTTCTATTCTCATTATGCTAATTTTTAAATTACCTAATTCAAATTCACCTATTTTACCACTATCTTGAATAATAGCTGATAATTGATTTATGTAAACATAATCTTGTTGTGTGAATTTTTGTGTATCTATTTTAACTATTATATCATTTTGTTTTTCATTATCATAGGGTTTTAATCTATCAAGTAAATCAGTAACCGTTCTTTTTTGTTCTTTCTGAATATAGGGTTCATAATCACAATCAACATATAGGGTATCAAACCAAGGTTCTAACATTTCAATAAACTGATCATTACAATTTTCAATAACTAAACCTTTATTATATTTAGGATTAATAATAGGATACTGATATGAGTCATTTTGAATCCATTCTCCCCATTTTCTTAAAAATTCTCTTCTACCCTTATCCATAGTTTCTTTATAGTCAGCATTTTCAATTCCAACACCTTCATTCCATCTATGTCCTCTACAAGTCATATGATAACATAAAGCATCTCTAGATTGTATCATTTCTAAACCACCTAAAATCCACTTATTAAATATATCTGAATCTTCATAACCATATGGAGCAAAACGTTGATCATGTCCACCTACTTTAAAATGGTCTTCTTTATACAATATCCAGGGAGCAAATATACCTTTAGTAGTTACATCTTTATCATTATTAGATGTTTCAACACAAAAGTTTTCAAATGCATCCCAAACAAAATCATGATAATCCATTCCAAAATTTTGAACATGTTTTTCTAAACCAGCTGGATGAATAGGGGGTTCAATTCTAGTAGCACATACAACTTTACCCTTTTCTAAATGTTTTAACATATTTTCAAAATAATTTGGACCTATAATCATATCTGAGTGGAGAATAGATACTATATCTGTCTTAGCCCTTCTCATACCTTCATCATACCAGTAAGTATGGCCTTTTCTTTCTTTATCAATAATAACAGTTAATTTATCATCATTTAGATTATTTAACCATATATCAGTTCCATCTTCTGATGCATCATCAACTATAATCATAGGGACATTTGGAGCATATTTTTTAATACTCTGGTATGTATTTTTTAAATGTCCTAATGTATTATAACTAGGAATTATGACAGTATGTTGTGCATTCTTTGTTTCCATAATTTTAAATCATAATGTTCTTTGTATAATTTTTTACATCTATTACTACATAATTCATAATAATCTTTATCATTAGCTAACCTATTAGCTAATTTACGAGCTTTTTGAACATCATCCACAGCAACAGATAATTCTGGGTGGCAATATCTTTGAGTATCTACCTTGATATTACCAATACAAGGAATACCAAAATAAGCACAATTTAAACTAAAAGTACCAGCTGCTACAGTTGGCATTAAATGTATTGCGTATTTAAACGTAGATAACGTATTCATCCATCCGGCCCATGGCATTCGTCGAAGATGGTTTAAATCAGGTATATTATGTTCTAATTCACGTTTAGCATGTGATTCTTGTGCCCATTTTTCACAATTAAATTCATTCGCTACAATATAACTTTGAAAACCACCATACCACCTTGCAAAGTTTCCACCAATAATAACTTTATTTTCTTTTGTAGGTTTTATATGTTTAATTAATTCTTCAATTAGTAAAGTTTTAATTGACTCAACTTTAGTATTAGGAAATAATCCTTTATAAAATCTTTCATCTATTTCATTATGTGAAAATATAATATCACATTTAGATAAAATATTATAAAAATTAAATTGGTCAACTATATTATAGTCGTTAAACCACCAGTTAGGGCCTTCCTGTACATAACAAATTTTTTTATTATTTTGTTTTAATACATCAATAAAATTGGAGGCGTACAAATTAGAAACAGGATTAGGTATATCAGCTATTTTACTTCCCTCAGCACTTAAATTTAATTTACCTTTTGGCAAAATTAAAAATACAAAATCGTAATCCCTAACTTGCTCAAACAAATGAAGATTATTATGATCCGCATTTAATGCATTCATCCAAGCAAATTCGGTTCTCATATTAGTGTGGTTTGGAGGTATTTTACCCTCAAACCCCATTTCAGATAAAAAAATTATTTTAAACCTCTCAACTCCCATATTTGTTCCTGTATGTTTTTTGTTCTAATATTACCTTTTAATGTTTTATCTTTACCAAGTTCTTTTGGTTTTATCTTAACATTTTCTTTAGCATAAATCATTTGAAAAATTCTTAATAATTCAAATTTAGAAACAGTATTACTATATAATATAGTTAAAGTATCATAATTATCCCAATCAAATATTATTTTTTCACACCACTTACTCCATTCCAGTGTGGTATTGCCATTCCAAAGTGCCTTAGTATAGCCAAAAATTTCACCCTCCTGAGATAGAAACCATTCTAATAAACTAGCATTTGAATCAATTTCAGGACCTATAATAGATGTTTGTATCATTTTAGTTTTAGTACCATTATCTTTAATAAAAGTAGCTGCCCTTCTTTTACTTAAACCATAATCATCATCATCTATTTCACAATCAGTACTAGGATGAATTATTCTACATTCAACGTTACTTTCTAACCATTCTGGTATTTCCCAGTTTATATTAAATGTTTTTGTTTTTTGTGGTATCGCTCCTATACAGTTAATAATATAATCATAATCTTTAAATAAAGATTTATCCCAATCAGGGAATCTTTTATCCAAAGTAAAAGTTTTAATTCTTTCATTATTGTCTAATGTTTTTTTAACCATATGCCCAAGCATACCATTATGACCTAAAATTAAAACATTAACTATTGTATTTGTGTTTTTATCCATTTTTCTAATTTCATTTTTGGTTCCCAGTTTAATAAATCCTTAGCTGGATTAATATCAGCAGGGGTTATGTGTTTAGGTTCATCCCTTTCAGGTATATTAGTTGTTTTAGGGGATCCAAACATTTTTACTATTTGATTAATACTAATAGCTTGATTAGTACCTAAATTAATCGTTCTAATGTTAGTATTATTAGGTTTTAAGGCACTAATAAGACCAGAAATTATATCACCTACATAAATGAAATCTCTTGTTTGCTCTCCATCTCCTACAATGGGTAATGGTTCTCCCAAACTAAATTTTTCTAAAAATATAGATAATACTAATCTATAACCCGATACATTCATATTTTCTCCATAAACATTATAAAATCTTACGTTTAAAGTATCTATATCAAAAAGATTATTGTACATATTACAGTAATATTCAGGTAAATATTTTGTAAGCGCATATGGACTTGATATAGGTTTTTCTGAAGCACAAGACGAGGCGTAAATAAATTTTTTAATATTATTATCCTTACAAAATTCTAATATATTAGATGTACCAACTACATTAGTTGTAGTATAATAACTAGGATTGTTTAGTGATGCTTTAACGTCTAATAAACCTGCTAAATGGTATACTGCGTCAAAATCTTTTGGTAATTTAAATATATCATACTTACTTGTAATATCACCCTTTACAAAAGCAGCCTCTTTAGATATATTATCTATTCTACCAGTAGAAAGATTATCAAATACTAAAACCTCATGATTTTGTTTTAATAATTCATCTACTAAATGAGTGCCTATAAAGCCCGCACCTCCTGTTACTAATATTTTCATTGTTTAAAATAATCGTATTTAGCTAATAATTCATGTAAATCTTGTTTAGGAAGTAAAGTAACATCACTAGTAAATTCATCCCAACTAAATTTGCCTTCATATATGTTTTTATAATGCATTAAATAAACATTATTTTCATTATCATAAAATGTTCTTGGTACTTCCTCTTTTGATATCATCATTTCATGTAATTTTTCTGATATTCTAGGTTTACCTAAAGTATATTTTAATCCAAACTTATCTCTAAAAATTTCAAATAAATGTTTTATTTTAAAAGAAAATAAATTAGGAATAACATTAAATCCTGTTTTGTCTAAAGCTAATTCAATTAAATCCATTGCTTCCTCTATATCAATCATAAAACGAGTCATTTCCTCAGAATATAAAGTAAGTGAATAATCTTTTTTAATTGCATCCCAAATTAAGGGAATAACACTACCAGTAGAATTAAGTACATTACCATAAACGGCAGTAGATAATTTTACATTGGAATCTTCAGCGTTAACAATAAAAGATTCTCCAGCTACAAATTTCATAGCCCCGTATAATGTAGTAGCCGCTCTTGATTTATCTGATGATATAAAACATGCAGCTTCAAAATTATTTTCCTCAGCAACTCGTCTTGAATTTAAAGCTCCATCAACTAGCACTCTAACTCCTTCTTCTACATTTTGGTCTACAGCTCCAATTTGTTTAAGTGAAGCAGCAAAAATACCTATATCATGCCCAGCTGAAGCTCTTTTGAGTAAGTCATAATTTCTTATATCTCCAATTACACATTTTATACTAGGAAATTCTTTTTTTAGATAGTAATGTTTAGCTTCGTCTCTGGAGTATACAGTTATTTCATTATCTTTGTAATAACGTCTTACTAAATTTTTACCTAAATAACCAGCACCACCAGTTATGAATATTTTTTTATTTTTCATAATGTTTATTTAATACGTCTATAAAGTGTTCCATTCTTACTTTCCAAGTATGTTCGTTTTGAGCTATTAACATAGCATTATAAGCTAATTCCTCTCTTTCTTTAGGTTTATTTAAATAATATTCAAACATTTCTAACCAATTACTTTTATCTGCAACTGCAATATTACCTTTATATACTTCTATTAGTGAAGGATGATCACAAAGTTGAAAATTACCACTTAAAGCAATATTATGAACGGATTGGTTAAGATCATTTCTATCTAATCCATATTTAGGAAGGTCATTAATATCACCCTTACCTTTTATTTGATAATCATAATGAAAATTTAAGTTTATTTTTGATGAATTTCTATAACTATTACTTACTTCATAAGGCACAAATCCCGTTCTAAAATTTTTATAAACCATCCCACCTAAAAATGATGTAGGATATTTTTCTAAAATTGGATATAAATAACTATCTTCTCCCCTATCACCATGAGCTAAAGTACCTATAAAACATGCATCATAGTGTTTATGCATATCCATTTTACTAAATGCAATATTATTTCCCCCTAAGGGTATATTATAGGCATTAAAATTATTTTCATTATATTCTTTTACTACTGAGGGAGTTGAATCTAAAGGGATAACAAAAAAATCAACTATATCTTTTAATTTTAAATTAAAAGGAGACCAATCATCTCTACAACCAATTATCTTAGTTAATGGAAATCTTTTTTTAAAAAATTCAAAATCAGATAATAAATTTTCTTCAATATAAGGATAAATTAACACATCAGGCTCTTCCGTTAGTTGAGTAATAGAATAATTAGGGATGGGTAAGTATTTAGGATTATACCCTAATTGATCTAGTCCATAAAACCAACCTCTAAGTACTGGAGTTGGATGTACAGCAGAATCACATAAAACTATATTCATTAACTTAAATTTTCTTTTCTATAGAGCTCTTCCCAACCATCAGATACTTTTCCTCCCATTCTAATAAAATTATGATAAAATCTAAATAATATTTTTTTAGTTTCAATATCATTTCCGTCTTCTATGGGATCCAATCTGTCCAATAATATAATGCCCTTTTGTTGGGAAGCAAAATCATTACCAGCAATTTCAAAATCCCAGGGAGAATATTCGGGTTTAAGTACTTTTTTTAAATAATCTAATTTCCAAATACCTGGTTGTACAGAATTTAAGTATTCACTAGACATTTCAAATTGGTATATCTTATTTTTTTCTAGTTCTTTTAAAGTGTAGTGAGGGTATTTAATATCAAATAAAAGTTTATCTGCGTTATATTTTTTCATTAATGAAAGTTTTTCATTAATAAATTCTTCACTTAGGGATTCAGTTAAATAATAATCATCAAGTATAAAAAATACATAAGGAGTATTAATATATTCTAAAGACTTTAATATTCTTTCTCCCCATTTTAGACCCGTTCCGTCTGTTAATACTTTATAATTTTGAATAAATGGGGTATCCAGCTGGCTTACAGTTTCACTAACTAATATATTTTCTGTTTCTAACTCCCAATACTTATTAAATAATATATCAAAATTTTTCCAAAGAGGACTATAACTATCACAACTACCAATTAGTGTAGTTATGTTTTTATCTTTTTTAAATTTAAACTCTAATCTTTTTCTTGGTGGTAATAATCTAATTAAACCATCAGATTCTTTTTGTGACTCTAAATGTTCTTTGGATTCATTTTCTAAATCATCATGTCTATTTAAAACATAAATAGGATCATCAATTCTTGTAATATGTTTTTTACCTACTAATTCAACCATAGGCATACATAAGGCAAAATCTCCTGCATGTTTAAAGTATTTTCCGGTTTTAGGATTTATTAAATCTTTATCCGTAATTTTATCTAGCAGCCAAGATTTATATGTTCTTAAGTGTGAATAAGGAAATGGAGCACGTCTATAAGCATTAAGTCTATCTACTTCATTGTCAATAGTCATATTGAAATGTCCACCTAAGTTACCCTTAGGATACTCTATATATTGACCATAAGTCATAAATGTTTTTTTGCTTTGATAAGCTTTATCAATTACATCTAGTACAAAACAATCCAGTAACCAATCATCAGCATCTATTTCTATTATTATATCTTCCTTATTTACTAATTTATTCTTTTTAAGGTAATTATACAAATAAACAAAATTACCTAAAAAACTTTTTTCTCCCTTATTATGAATAATTTTATATTGATCCTTATCCTTACCTATTGCCTCTTTTAAATTATCTAAAGTATCATCTGTAGATTTATCATAACCAAAATAAACCTTAAAATTTTGGTTGCTTTGGGATTTTAAACTATTAACGCAATTTTTTACCCATTTACCTTTATTATAGCAAGTACTAAGTATTATAAAGTTATTTTTCATAAAGTACTATAGTATTTATTTTGTTTTTCTTGTCTTTTAATATCTTTAGGATGATATAAAGCATATTCTTCTATAGGTGGAATAGAAGCAAATGTCTTATAATCGTCTAATTTTTCATGAACTTTATTTATCCACTTAATTTTAGGTTTATTCTTCCAGATACGCCATTGATAATCAGGCCAGTTAACCCAACCTTCCTCATTTACTCTCCATCCCCATGCTTTAATATGTTCTGGTGTTAATCCTTCAACAGTATTTACTCTAGGCACTAAATAAACTTCATTATCTGGGTTTTGTTCTAAAATTTTATGTAAACTAGTTATTAGTACTTCATGTGGTATTTCATCTGCATCTATTTGAAAAATATAATCCCCAGAACAAAATGAAGTTAATTTATTTTTCCAATCAGCAAAATGGTTTTCAAAGTCACCTGCATGCCAAGCAAATTCACTATTTACTGAATGGCTTCTAAGGTATTCCTCTACACCTTCACTTCCATTTTTCTGATCATATAAAATAACAATTTCGTCAATTGATCTTTTATGCTTTAAAATAAATGGAATTAATTTTTGAATCTCTACAAATTCATTACAAACTGTAATTGCATAACTAATTTTCATATTTAATCTTTATTTAAACTTAAAATATAATCTCTTAATTTATCTGAGGGTTTCCAATTTAATTTATTTAAGCTATCATCATTTTCTCTTAAAGTGACTCTATAATTACCTGATTGGTCAGGAATATTAACATAATCTATCCCAAATCTTTCTTTAAACATTAAATAAACGTCATTAATTGAATAATTTTGCCCTGTACCTAATTCCCAAGCGTCTTCATGTTTAATATCTTTTATACCAATTTTCCATAAACCATCTACAATATCATCTATATGAGTAAAATCTCTTCTTTGTTCACCATCACCTACAATAGTAATTGGTTTTCCATCTCTTACTTGACTTCTCCACTTACCAATAACAGCCGCCCAATCACCATCTACTATTTCACCTGGTCCATAAACATTATAAAAACGAACAATTTCAATATCCATTCCATAAGTTATTTTATACATTTTACAAATTTCTTCTCCAAAATGTTTACAAGCGGCATAGGGAGATTGATAAGGGTTATGCCATTTAGATGATGAACCAGAATATACTACTTTAGCATTACTTTTTCTAGCAAATTCACATACTTTTTGAGTACCTACAGTATTAGCTACGAATGTTCTATTAGGTGAATCAAAAGAAGGTTGTATTCTAGATAATGCAGCTAAATGAAATATAATATCAAAATTTTTGCTTTCTAAAAATGTTTCTAATACAAATAAATCTTCAATGTCATTAACATCCCCAGAAATATATGTACAACCATCAACATGATTATCTTCAGTTCCAATAGAATAATTGTCCAAAGAAACTACTTTATGTTTTTCTTTTAATAATTTTTTAATTAGGTTTGTTCCAACAAACCCTGCTCCTCCTGTTACTAATATATTCATTTACTCTGGTAATATTCCTATAAATGAAAGTGCCTCTATATAATCTCTTTCATTAAAAGGTTTTAAAGATGACATATCCATTTTATGTGTTTGACCTTCTACTTTTGCTACATCATCTTCCCCTAATGGAATTGCTTTTACTGCACCCCAACTCCAATCTAAAGCACTAACACCATTAGCAAAAACCATACCTTTATCTTCAATATTAATTGTATTAGGGATCCAAATTAAATTAGTATAAGGATCTTCCCAAGCTAAATCTTTATGCAATTCAGGTAGTGTAGACATTTGTTCGTTATAAAAATCACTTCCTTCCTTCATTAAAGTATTAGTCCAAAACCCACAAGATAAACTAAGATAATTAGTTATATCTTTATTTACTTCCATTTTATAACATAAATCACCTCCTGATTTAGGACAATTTATTATTTCATCATATTGCATATTAACTTAATTTAGGTAATTCTAATTTAGGTAATTGTAACTGAACTTGTGTAGGGATATTAGGGGTATTATCTAATTTTTTACCTACTAATTCCTTCATTTTATCCCAACTAAAATTAGTTTTTGCATAATGTCTTTGTTTTTTAGATCTTTTACTATATTGTTTATATTTTTTATAAACTTCCTTTAAAGCACTTATTCCCTGTTTTGGTTCAACTTGAAACCATTGAGCTTCTTTAATTAACCAATTATTAGCGGCAGAATCATGTACGTTTTCTAATCTTCCACCTAATAAGACAATACTGTTTTTATCTAAAAAATCTACATGACCAGACCAACCTGATGCTATAATTGGTTTACCTGTAGTAGAAAATTCAAGTAATGGTCTACCAAATCCTTCACCTTTTGTAAATGATACCATTGCTTTTATTTTAGAATGATTATATAACTCATTCATTTCAGAATCATCAAATTCACCATGTAACAAATAAACATTGGGTAAATTACTACTACCAACAGATTTTTTAATGTGTTTAATTTTATCTAAAATAGAATCACGACTAAGATAAGAAGCTACACCAGCAGAACATTTTAGTATTAAAGCAGGTTTTTTACCAACTTTATTTTTAAAAGCATTGTAAAATGAATTTACTAATACACCAACATTTTTTCTATCATGGCCATATTCACCCTGCATCCAATGCCCAACAAAAAGATAACAAAATTCTTCCTTAATATCTGATAAATCTATGGTTTTTATTTCTGATTGCTTAATTGGTTTGTAAGTTGTCAAATCAACACCTTCAAATATAACTTCTACAGGTTTTTCTAATTTTATTTTTCTAACTACTTGACCTGTTCTTTGATCCTTTTGGTCATAACTCATTTGCTCAAAAGTTTGTTTAGCAAAATTAGAAGAAACCCAATTAATATCCATTCTATTTAAACCTTCAATCCATTCTGCTTTACAAGCAGTGGCTTCAATTCCAGCAGTTAATCCAATGTTATATTTTCCAACTGGTTGAAATTCATTAGGTATAGTAATTTGCATCCATAATTCTGGTTTTGACTTTTGCCAATCAGCACTCGCCTTATGTTTATATAAAAATTCCCATTCTGGATGATCCTTACAAAAACCCCAAGATGTTTCTCCCCATCTTTGTGGTAATAATTCAACTTTATATTTATCTAATTCAATTATAGCCTTGACTATATCTCTGGATCTAGCACCGTAACCGCTATATGTGTCAAATGGACAACTTATTACAAAACGTGGTTTACTCATTAATATATAATTTTATGATTTAAAAATTTTCCTTTATAATCGTTGGCATTTACTATTTCATATTTTTCTCTTGGTTTCCAAATACTAAATAATTCATTTAATGCCCCCATAACTCTTTGGGCTTGGTGAGTAGAAGTAAAACCAGCTTCATCTGATGTGGCCCATTTTCTTCCTTCTTTACCTCTTCGTTTAAGTTCTTCTCTACCTAATCCATAACATTCTTTAATTCTTTCATAAGCATCCTCCCATCTACATCTATCATCATATATATAAGGAGTTGGAGGTGAACCTTGAATTGATCTACTAGTTGGATAAACTGGAAACGCCCATTCACCATGTTTTTTAAATGTACCCCTATGGTTAGAAGGAATATTCTCATCTGGTTCAAACCAATTTCCATTATTATCTATAAATCTCATTTGATCTTGCATCCCACCAGTAACATTTGCTATAATTGGTGTCCCTGCTAAAATAGATTCTGTATTAGCTAACCCCCACCCTTCATTAGAAGTTAATAAAATACTAACATCTGCTAAATTATATAACCAATTAAGTTGTTGTTCAGATAATTTGCTATCCACAAAAATAATATTATCCTGATAACTTTCATCAAAAAGATATTCTTTAACTTTAGGTAAATCCGTTCCAGCGTCAGTAATCTTTTCAGTTTTTAATATCATATAACAATCCTTAGCTTCATTTTCTGGTATTGAATCCAAAAATGCTCTAAAAGCTAACATTGCATCTGGTATTTGTTTTCTCCTTATGTTACGTGAATTAAAATATAAAATAAATTTTGGTTCTTTATCTCCTAATATTGATTTTTTAAAATTTACAAATTCTAAATCATTATCATCAAGTGGAAAATAAACTTTAGGATCTTTACCATGTGGAATATATTTAAAAATTCTATTACCTTCATGTCCTTTAAGTACCAATTTATTTATATTTACTGTTTGTTTTGAAATACCCATTAGTAAATCGCATGCTTCATAATATGGTCTGTTATATAATGGAGCAGGATAATCATCCCAAATATTTAAATAAGTAATTGGAATTTTTTTCCTTATTTCTTGTTCCATATTCCAAACATGCATAAAATATCTAGGATCAGTAATTAAAAATATAGCATCGGGATTTTCAAAATTTATGATTTCCCTAATCATTTGTACATTCCCGTAACCATCAGATGGATATAAGAATACAGATGAATCTTTTATACCTGCTAAATCATTAGTACCATCACTTAAATCTAATCTTTTACCCTTTTCAGGATGATTTATAGACCCAGCTATTTGAACCCAATTAAAATGATGAGAAGTATGTACTACAATTTCTTTTGCTACTGTAGCTACTCCAGAATGTACTCTTAAATCGTCACAAATTAAAAGTATTTTCTTTCTTTTATCCTTAGGAAGGTGTTTAAAATTATTGTTCATTATTTATTTCGAGATTTACTTGATTAGTAATTTGTTTACGGAAATCATCATCTGTAAGATACAAAAACAAAGCCCGATCGGCAAGTTTTTGAAAAGAAAATTTTCGTTTTACACATTCAATTTTAAAATTCTCGAATAAATCACTTTTGACTTTAACACTTGTAAGTGTCATAGGTTTTTTACTTGTCATAATCTTTATTATTTAAAACATTTATTATACATATATAAGTATTACTCAAAATGCGCTTTTGCTCCACATAACTCTTTATCTTCTCCATAAGGACAGAATGTACAATTCCATTTAGAAGGTGATTTAGGATAATTAATTTCTTTAATATCACCACTTGAATTAAAACATTCATTTATAAAGTCATTTATCGCATTTTTAGCTCTATTTATTTTAATTTTGCCACTCGGAGGTGCAAATGTTTGCACTCTATAAGCTTGATGGGGTGACATGATTTTTTCATCATTCCAATCCATCACTTTTCTCTTAACAATAAAAAATTCTATTTCTATATTTTCTAAAGGTATATTATATTGTTCAGAAAAAAACTTTTTATACAGTATTAATTGGAAATGCTTATCTTCATTCTTTTTATCCCTAGCATTCCATCCTTTAGTACTGGTTTTAATGTCAATTATTTTAAATGTCTTTGTATTTTCATTATATAATACAACATCTAAAAATCCTGTATATAATACGTTATTTAACATTTTATTTGGCGCTATAATAATTGGTAATTCACAACCAACTAAATGCCAACCCCTTCTTGAAAAATATCTTGCTCGTTTTTTTACAAACCAATTTAGTATCCCAACTCCATCTTCAAAAAATTCCCTCATTTCTTCAGCAGAAGAAAAATGTTGGTTGTTATTTTTTTTATATTGTTCTTGATATTCCCCTATAAATTTTTCTTGAAATAATTCTTCTAAATTAATTCTATCTGCATTAGCAGCACTTGTATCAAACATTACATCTAAGTAATGTTGAAGTACTTCATGTATAGCCGTTCCAAATACAGTATGAATAGAGGAATTAAATTTCTTAATCTTATCTTTATATTGAAGTTTCCATCTATAGGGGCAACTTCTAAATATAGATAATTGAGAATATGAAATATTCTTTTGATAAGCAAAATTAATCTCTCCGGGAGGATTATTTTTAATCTCCTTTACTATTTTTGGAATTTTTCGAGCCAAAATTTATTTTTTCCATTTATCACGTCCTACTAATAAACCAATTATTCCATAATTAGCTATATCAATAAACGTGTCCTCCATTCCCTCTCCCTTAACATAGTTTTTTCCGTTAATTAAAAGGTTTTTTAATCTAGATATTTTATCAGTTAATCTTATTGCTAAACCAGTGAGTGAAAATTTTTTATCTTCATCATTAGTTAAATCACCACCCAAAGCAATATTATTTAAACCATAATCCATGTGTTTGCGAGCAAACATTTCATACATTTCTTCAGAAATTCTTTTATATTCTTCAGATAATTCTGGGTATTCATTTTCAAATGTTTCCACAGCTAAACTAACTGTTATACCATCAGGATTTTCTTTAACTAATTTATCGAATTCTTCTTCACTAATTAGTTCATGATACTTACTTATTGAATCACCCATTAACTTGTTCTTTATTATTGAAATATTTTTCTAACACCTCTAATCTTTCATCTGCTGATGCTAATAAACGAAGAGCTTCATTACAGTTATCCCAGTAATCTTTAGTTGAATGATCACCTATACCTGCTGGGTGGTTAGTTAATAGTTCAATACTAGCTAGAGCTTTATTTTTATCCGCCTCTGCTTCGGATTTCAAAAATTTATACACTTGTAAATTCATAATTTAATTAATTTAGTTATTTCTTTTTTTTCTAATCCCATACTAGATAATATACTTTTTATATCTATTTGGTCTAATATACATAAATATTCTTTTGCCTCTCTTACTGAACATTCGTAATAGTTTTTAATATATTCTATTAAATCTTTATTTGGTTGTTTATTACTTGATTTAATATATTTATTCCATTTGTTATTTTTAGGAATAAATTCTTTATAGATATTGTAAATCATTTTTTTTTCCTGTGGGGGAAATTCTTGAACATAATTTACTATATCTAAATAGTCAAGATTCATACTAATAAACCTATGAATCATATAACTATTCCAAACTTCCCAATCTTTATCCGTAAATGATTCAACTGGGGGTTTAGTATTATTAATTGCCTTTAACCAATCAAATATATTCTTCAATATTAGTCCATTATATAATCCTTAAACTCATCTCTAAGGTCCTTAGGAACTGATGCTTTAAGAATTTTTTTAGTAGTTGGGTCATAAAAAACTGGGATTGGTAGTAATGCATCCTCTTCTGTTCCCATAACAAATTTAGACACAGTTCTTAATACTACTCCCTGTTGGAATAAAATATCCCCTTCAGAATTTTTAACTTCTGTGGTATTTTTTAAATCAATAGGAGGTCCTGCTTGTTGTTGTTGTTGCATAATTATTTATTATTTATTAAATTTGAAATTAACGACATTATATTTATTTCCTTGTCGATTCGGAAATTTGCTTTGTATTGATGATCATTAATTAAAATAGCAACTGTACCCTCTTTGCCCGGAAGGTATTCTGATGCCCTTTCATATAATGATTTAAATAATTCATCAAAATCATCTACATTAGCATCTGCTATAATTTGACGAATATCATTAAATTTAGATCCTTTTGATAATGCATTAATAACTTTATCTATATAATTAGAGGATACTAGTATTGATTTATCTAGGTTTAACATACTATCTTGAGTAGATAGTTGAATAGTATTAATACATTTTCTTAAATCAGGATAATATTGTGTTACAATAGCTCCTAATTCATTCATTTCGAATCCTATACCTTCTTGATCCATAATCCAAGCTAAATGTTTAGCAACATCTTTTTTAGTTGGAGGTACTACTTTAAGTACATGACATCTTGATTGTAAAGGATCAATAATACGTTCTACAAAATTACAAGTCATAATAAATCTTGTAGTACGTGAAAATGTTTCAATTATGTTTCGGAGTGATGCTTGCGCCTGAATCGTGAGAAAATCTGCTTCATCCAGGATAACAACTTTGATTGGCTTGAATGAAGCAACTGATGCAAAACCAGAGACTTTATCCCTAATAGTTTCAATACCACGTTCATCAGAAGCGTTAATATAAAGGTGATCACAATCTAAATTTTTAACAATTAATTTAGCTAAAGTAGTTTTACCTGTACCGGCAGGACCATAGAATATTAAATTTTGAATATCATTTTGTTCTAAGTACTTAGATATTTTTGTCTTAATACTGTTATTTCCTACATAATTCTCTAATTTAGTAGGACGATATTTTTCAACTAATAAACTATTCTCCGAATTCGCCATATATTGAATATTTCTTTTCTGGTTCTGGTATTACTTCCGTTTCAGTTGAATCAATAGCATATAAATTGCTTTTTAATGGTTCTAATCTATAATTACCCTTAAATCCAGTTTTTACCATATATGCTTCTAAAGTATCAGTAAGAGAATCATGTACTGGACCATCTGGTTCATTAGCTACTAATCTCCATTTATCTCCTGGTGGTACTCTTCTAGCAATTAATATATTTTTTTCTTCAATTTTTGTTACCATAATATACGAAAAATATTTACATCATCCCCATCATTGATGGATCTATTTGTGGTTGTTTATTATCTTCTTCAGGTTCATTTACTACTGTACATTCAGTAAGTAATACAGTGCCAGCTACTGAAGCTGCATTTTCTAAAGCTGTTCTTGCTACTTTAGTAGGATCAATAATACCAGCTTTTTTCATATCAACAACTTTATCAGTTTTGATATTGAATCCTGCCCATGCATCATTACCTGAATTACAAAGTTGGTCTGCTAGTATTTGTCCTTTAACATTGTCAAACCCTGCGTTAACTAAAATTTGATTAAAAGGTACAGCACACGCCTCAACTACAATTTGAGCTCCTGTAGTGTCAGCTTTTAAACCATTGGATGCATATAATAATGCTGTTCCACCTCCTGGTACTATTCCTTCTTCAATAGCCGCTTTAGTTGCATGTAATGCATCATCAACTCTATCCTTCTTTTCCTTCATTTCAGTTTCTGTATTACCACCAACGTGAATAATAGCTACTCCTCCGACAAATTTTGCCAGCCTTTCTTGGAGTTTTTCCGTTTCGAACGGCGTTGTTGCTTGTTCGATTTGTTGTTGTAGTTCTTCAATACGTGCTTCAATTGATTCAATTCCTCCCTTTCCATCTACAATCGTTGTTTTTTCTTTTTCTACAGTTACTACTCTTGCTTCTCCAAACCAATCCCAACTAAATTTATCAAGTTTCATTCCTTTTTGTTTATCAAATACTTGACCTCCAGTTGTAATGGCTATATCTTCTAATACTAATTTTCTCCTATCCCCAAAATCAGGTGCTTTAACAGCACATACTTTCATTGTACCTCTCATTTTATTAACAATAAGAGTAGCTAATGCCTCATTATCTATATCCTCAGCTATAATAAGTAAAGATTTAGCTTGGGCAGAAACTGCTTCCAATACTGGTAATAATTCTTTTACTTGGGTTATTTTTTGATCAGCAATTAGAATAAGGGGATTGTCTAATGTGGCAGTCATAGTATTATTATTCGTAACAAAATATGGTGATTTATAACCTCTTTCAAACTGTAACCCTTCAACAGTTTCTAAATATGTTTCACCTGTACGAGATTCTTCTATATGGACAACCCCCTCCATTCCTACTTTATCAATTGCTGTAGCAATTAATTTTCCTACTTCATTGTCATTATTTGCTGATATAGTAGCAATTTGTTCTAATTGCTCCTCACCTGATATATCCTCGGATATATTATTTTTTAAATTTGAAACTACTTTATTAACAGTAGAGTCAATATCTCTTTTAATTTGAACTGCATTTTCATTATTATTTAAAGCTGTTAATCCTGCTTTAATCATTTCTCTAGCTAATAAAGTGGATGTAGTTGTGCCATCACCTGCTTTTTCAGCTGTTTTAATTGCAGCCTGTTTTACTAATTGTACACCTAATTCTTGATTAGGGTCTTTTAATGTTATTGATTTAGCAACTGTAACACCATCTTTAGTAGATTGGGGTACACCTTGATCATTAGCAATAACAACATTTCTACCATTTGGTCCTAAAGTTGATACTACTGCATCAGCTAATGTATCAATACCCTTAACTAAATTAGTTCTAGCTTCAGAACCTAATATAACTTGTTTACTCATTTGATATATCTTTTATATTATTAATTTCTTCTTCACTCATATTTTCTAAAGTATCACTTAAAGCTTCATTAAATGATTCTTGTTTATTGACACGAGCTAATATTTGATTTTCGGGACCAACATAATATTCATCTCCATTGTAGGGTAATTTAGTAAATCCCATTGTAGGTAATACAACAATATCCCCTACTTTAATATTGGTAGAAATAAATTCACCTGTAATTGTTGGTTTTCCTGGGCCTACTGCCATAACAGTACCCATTTCGTTTTTTTCTTTTCCTAAATCTGGAACTATAATATTCCCAAATGTTGTTTCTTCAGCCTCTATAGGTTTAACTATAACAGCATCAAACAGTGCTTCTAATTCCATCTGTATAACTTTTTATTTGATTTGAAATTGATTGATAATCTTGAATATAATTTTTTAAATTACTATAATCTTTAGTATCTAACTTCAATTCTGCTACTTTATTAAGTGCATCACCAAAATTAGGATAGTAATAAAGATTTTTTTCATAGGTTTTACCTTCCCCTTTAGATCTAAAATGATCAGAATCTGATTGGATTAATTCCTTTACGGTAAAACTATATTCATCCCTAGTAATAAAATAGGGTTCTAATGCTTTATCTTTAATTGTTTGGATTGAACGTTTTTTTCTTGCCATATAACTTTTTATTAATAACTATAATATACAAAAAACAATGTGCTAGGACACATATTTTAATAAAACTTATTACTTAATTTTGATAGACTTTGGTTTAGCATCCTCAGCTAATGGAACAAAAATGGTTAAAAGTCCATTTGCTAATTCTGCTTCAGTTGTTGATAAGTCAAATTTAGGAGCTATCTTATACCCTAAATTAAATGACTTTTTTGATAATCCATTATAAATTGTTCCTTCATGAAATTCATCAGTTTCAGGTTTTTTATAAGAGACTTTTAATATATCCCCTTCAATGTTGATATCAACTTCTTTTTTAGTTAGTCCTGTACAGGCAACTTCAAAATGAAGTCCTTTATCATCATAAAAGATATTAACGGGATGTGGTTGTTTTGATTGTAATGCTGGTGCGAATTGCGACTCAGCGTTGAAAAGATTTCTAAATAAAATGTCGAAAGGACTTATATGCCTTTCTAAAAATAATGTACTCATATCATTAAAATTTGTGAGCGCCTAAGCTAACTCGGTTAAACAAAAACATAACAATGTGCCCTAGCTACAAATGTTTGTTTATTATACATATGTGAATTACTCATTTCTCGCAATAAAGTATTCACTTTCTATTTCATCAGAATAGAAATTTAATTTTAACATGCCCATTTCTGATAATTTTAGTATTCCACTATCCATATCTTTATTAGCATTTAAAATATCTTTAAATATATCAGAATCAAAGGGAATTTCGATATTATTTTTTTTAATATCTCCCTGAATCTGGTATGTAATTCTGTTTGAGAATCCTGTATTATCACCAAATATAAATTCACAAATACTAGTTCCATCTATATTTGTTGTACTAGTGATTAACATATTATTAACATCAGCTAATGCATTTTTAGCTTTTATTAAATGGTCAATATCTTCTCTAGTTAAAGTAATTTCCATTTCAAAGGATTCAGGATCTTCATAATATGTATTTTTACCTAAAATAAGAATATCAGCTAATGAATAGGTTAAATCAAAATTTGAATCCGCTATATGAATTTTAGTGTAAATAGATTTTAGTTTTTCTAAGGATATCATTAAATCTCCATTAGTAATTGAGATTAATTTACTTAATTTTTGTGTATCGAATACACCTAATTCTGAATCTTCCAATTGGAAATTGGAATGTACAACTTTACATACTCTACCTGCCTCACCAGCATAAATAACAAGTTGGTTATCTTTAATTCTCCATTTAACTTGGTTATTCAAACCATTTAAATAGTATTTGGATATAACAGATGTTAATGTATTCTTATTTATCATGTCTATAATATACGAATTTTATTTTAAATTTCAAACGAATTTAGAGCATTAGTATATGGATTTAAATCTAATGACCATTGCAAATCACTAAAAAATCCCTCTAATTTATTTAATAATATTGACTCAAATACTTTTTGTCTATCGGCATAAGCATTTAAAAATTCCTGTACCTTTTCTGGTATATCATAATCAAAAAATGCTAGTGATTCTATTTTGTATGGGTTATCTTTTAAATAAATCCATTTAACTTTATCAGCCATTGTTATTAAATTATGTTTTCTATCTAATTGCCATAATTTAAGTAAATCATTATAGCGAATAGCTGCCCTTACAGGTGCAGGAGCACCTTTAAGTATTTCGGAAAACATTTCACCAGCTCTAGCTTTGGTACCTTGATATTTTTGAAGCTTTTTAACAGCTGTAGGGTTACCTAATTTTGCTAGAGGGATTGTTCCATCTAATATCTTGGTTTTAAATACTTTTATTTGTTCAATAATGCTTTTATGTTCCTCACCCTTTAACACTTGTTGTAAAATATCATTAAAAAACTCTCCTAAAATAGGTGGAAAATTAGCTTTCATAAACTCTAAACCTTTAATATCCAAAGTTTCTTTTTCAATTCCTTCTTGTTTAGTAATCCATTGGGCATAACGTCTAGTAGCCCTAAAATAAGCTGATCTGATTACACATTCAGTTTTCATTTCCAATCTATGACTAGAAACATTAAAACACTCCTTAGCTAATCTATTATAGTCCTCAGATATAATATCTTGATATGCTAAAGCTACTTGTTCTAATTTATTATCTTTATCTTTATCAGATAATTTTTCAAAATTAGGATATAAATATTTTAATATAGGTTCAGCATTAAAATAATTAGAATCTGTATCAACATAAGCACAGTAATTCTCATCTCCTTTATCGCAAATAAACCAAGGTGTTTCTTCTAAATGTTTCACTTATAATCTTTATATGATTTTTCCTCTACTAGATCTGAACCAGTTGTATTATTAATAAGCTTTTTAACTTCACTTCTTTGATCATTAGTAACATAAACAGATCTAGCTAGCTGAATAAATTCAGCATCAAATCTTTTTTCACGCTCACAATCTCTAATCCAATCCTCTATATCCCATAATAATCCATTTATACGGGCTAGTTCAAGATAATGATTTTGGAGTTGACCTCCAAATTTTTCAAATAACTCTACACATAAAGGATTAAGTACATCAAATTCCTTTTGTATATTAACTAATTTTTCTTTATCCTCAATTTTAAGTAATTTTAATTCTAAAATTGAAATTTTATCTAATAACTCTCCGTTTGATACTTCTATTTTCATAATTTAAAATTTACCATCTTCTCCTGGTATTTGAATTACACCAGAATCTTTAGTCCCATCTGATCTTGTTCTACTATCTCTATCTAAAGTAACTTCATATTTAATTCCGGCTAGTCTAAAATGACCACCTTGTTTTAACATTTTTCTAAAAAATGATTCTTGAATTTCACTCCAACTTTCACTAATTAAAATTAATTCATCTTTACTAATGGGATCACCATTAGCAATAATATTCATTCCTTTTCTTATTGATTGTTTTTTTAAAGCCATATTAATTACCTATTTCATGTTTATTTAACTCGCCTAATTCTTTTATAAAAGTTAGTACTTTATGTGCTAATGCCGCAAATATAGAAAAACCTATTCCTCCTACCATCAATTTAATATCAGAAATAAAAGCTTTAGCTGTAAATGTATAACCTAAAGTCATAATAGTATCTAAACCTATCATTACCGAAGCCATAGATAAAATATGCTTAGGAAAAAATTTGCATAATGCTAATACTACATAATTAACTAAAATCAATAAAGGTAATAAACCTAATCCTATTAAAAAATCTTCCATATTATTTTCTTTTATAATCATCTTCAATTCGGATAATATCATCCTCACCAAAGTAAGTTCCAGTTTGTACTTCAATAAATTGTACTAATTCATCTGTTTCATTCCAAGCTCTATGTTTAGCTCCTAGAGGAATTTTAATTGACTGTCCAGGACCTCTAAATAATTTTTCTCCATCTAAAACAATAGTTAAATTACCTTTAATTACAGTCCAAGTTTCTTTTCTTTTAGTATGATACTGGTATGACAATCTAGATTCAGGAGCTACTGATATTCTTTTTACTTTACAATCGGGAGAATCTAATAATACTTCGTACATACCCCAAGGTCTACTTTCTACTTCGTATTTCATATTTTTAATTTTAGTTCTCCCCTTAAAACTTTATTCATATGTCTATTAGCACATAAAGCTGATTCTTGAATAATACGGTGACCTGATAATGTAATTGCTTCACTCAATATAGATAAGCTCATTCCATATCTAAATGAAGGTAAAGCAGTAGCACCATATAAACTATTAAGCAAAATTTTCATTGTGTATTGCATTAAATGATAATAAGCACCTTTTTCTTTATCCCCAGATTTAAATGCTTTTTTCATAGCATTTTTATATTTTACTCTCTCATCAAACCATTTATTTAGAACAGTTGATAAAGTAGACTCTTTATCAGTTGTAAACATTGAACCATTAGCTGATATAGCTAAATTACTTTGTTCAATCATATTCACTAATCTTCCAACATTAACTCTAGTTTGTTGTCCTTTAGAATTTTCAACTAATAATTCTTCATTTTGATCACGTTCTTTTAAATCATTAAGACCCAATCTATTATTGCGGTCATCAGCATCTATAATACGTCCCTTGAATGTTTCACGACCAATGTTTAAAGACATTATTATAGATGGATATAGCGATGTTAAATCCTCATCAAACATATACTTGTATAATCCAGCTTTAGGGCAAAAAAGGTAACCACCAGCATATCCTTTTTTAATTCTAGGGTTAGAATCCTTAGCGGGTGGAATTATATTTTGAGATAATAAATAAGCTGAGATTGCACCATCTTGAGTTTTACTATTTGCATAAACTTCACTATAGTTATGTTTTCCTTTATGAGATAGATTTTTAGTTAAAGCAATATACTGAAGTTTCTCATCTAATAATTTTAGTATTTCAACATCACGAAAGTTATACTGAATATATTTTTGTAAATCAGTTTCAAATAATTGATCAAGATTACCCTCATAATCAACCTTACCTATACCAGTATATTTTTCTCCAATAGCATCTAATTTCCAACTTGGTTCATCTTTCCAACTATATTTTTTATGTAATCTCATATAGTCTAGAGATTCAACCCCCATAATATCTACAAATTGATTTCGTTTAAAAAAATACTGGTTATTCTTTTTAGCATTTACTTTACCAATTGGGGATAATTGATCGGCCCATTCTTGACCTAATATATTACACATCCTATAATACAAATAAGGAATATCAAAAAAATCGCTATTATAACCAATTAAAATATCAGGATCAATTTCCCTAAAACGTTCTAAAAATTTAGCTAGTAACTCCTGTTCTGTTCTACAAGGTACTATTTCTTTATTTTTAGCTTTAGTTCGTTTTAAGTCACCTTTATCATCACGAACTAAAATAACCCAATTATCTTCTGATTTATCCCAATATGCTATTGTGGTAATAGGCATAGGGGCTCTTTCAATGTATTCTTCAGTTAAAGCTCCTCCTATTTCACACTCAATATCAAAGAATAATTCTTTATGACCTATAGAAGGTTCATCATCAATACCATACCTTTCAATAAGATATTTTTGATATGGTGGTATATCATGAAAATGAAGGTTAGGTGTATTTTTATCCCACTTAAATACTTTTTTTAATGGCTCATTACTTAAACCTTTAAAATTAGAATCAGATTCAGAACATTCTTGATAAGCACAATTATGCCATTCGATTTCATCATAGCCACCTTCGTCCCATAAATGAATCTTATACTTATTATTACCTAACCTTTCTGCATAACATTTTTTATACATTATATTCCCAAGTGTTGTTGTGGTCTTGTTTTTACTATCTCATCAACAGTAAAAAATTGATCTAAATCAGGTTTAAAATAATTAATCGATTTCATTACTTTTCTATCTCGAGTCCTGTATACTACAAATCTTTCCTCCACTTTCTCATAGTGACATGGCTCATTTTGTTCTTTAGAGCGGACGGAGACAGTTTCCATGGCTTCTTTCTCATTGCTACAAGACTTCGATAGATTTGATGCTTGTACTTCTTGATATGCTGGCCATATCTTATCCTTAAGGCCGTGTAACATAGTACCGTTCCCGAGGGAAACATAAGCAATATCGCACAAAGCATCCAAAACTTCCACGATGTTTCCGTTTTCGCAAGCCTGTCTATATTCTTCCAGCTCTTCAAGTACAAAGTCGTATACGAATTTCCATTCCTTCTCTTCTGGTATTGTCGGTTCATAATTGTTTGGTTTGCCAAAAGTGGCGTTAAATTGTTCTACTTCATTTACAAATGGTACATTTCCATTCTCTTTTGAATAGTATACTTCAAAATCTAGTTCTAATTGTTTACCCATTTTTGTCTAATTTATTTATAAATTTCATAAATGATTTATCTTTATCATTAGATAAACCCCCTATAGTATGTAATTTACGATCTTTTTTTGGCCATACCTCGGAATTGTCTTCTCTTTCTGCGAACTCTAAAAATTCATCTGATTGTAAATAATCTTGTTTTGCAGGGGCAGATGTTTCTTCCCAAGGGAATACTAACCATTCATCTCCTTCATGCAATCTAGAATAAACATTAGGAGTAAAAACTGAAGTATGTGGTTTATGATATAATACAGCTGTCCACTGTCCAGGCATTTTTTCCATAGTAACTCCACTATCAGTCATATCATCTACTACTAAAGTATTTTTTCCAATGGTATCTACTAAAGGTAATCCTAATTTATGTGATAACATTACAGCTGGGATTAAGCCCCCTCTTGGTATTCCGTAAATTGAGTCTGCTAATGGAACTTCAAATGGTATCTTTTCACCTAAATCTTTTATAAGATCTGACATATCCCACCAACTAACTGCTATTTTATTTGGTTCTATTTTTAACATAATTAAGATATATGAATTAAACTTGACCATGTTTCATGGGAAACATCAGGACAAAACTTACTATTTGGATGTAATATAACTGATATAGCATCATGTGAATGTAATGATTCCTGATGCGAACATATTACTCTAAAATCCTTTATTCTTTTATCTGCAATTAATTGTTCATATAGTAATCTAGCAGCATCTTCTACAAACTTAAGATAAGATCCATTTAACTCCGCAAATGCCATTTCATCTTCTCTTTTAACTACTACTTGAGTTTCAGTGTTAAGAGCTTTATCACACATTTCTTGTAACTCTTCTATCCAAACCATATCTTCAAATTCAATAGATACTCTTGCAACTGATCTTTGCGAATGAGATACTGTGGCCTTGTTTCTATATTTTCTAGCATATTCAGCTAACTCGTAAGAACAAGGACAAGCTGAAGAATAAACAAAATCAAAATGAATATATTTTTTTAATTCACCTTGTTTATTTAAACCACCTTCTAAAGTAACATTATAATATTGATAACCTTCATTATCTGACCTTAATGATTTTTTAATAATGGGGTATGAAAATTTAAGTGCAATTTTAGAATCAAATGTTTTTAGTTTTTCTTGATAAGCAGATAATATTTCTTTTAATTTATCAATACTAAAAGTATCATCTTTAAACTCATAAAATGATCTCATAATACGAGACATATTAATACCTTTTTTATGTGCCTCTAAAGATACAGTACCTGTTACTTTAGTTTCTAATTCTATATCACCATTGTCTCTTGTTGAATATTTTAATGGTAATCTAAAATTATGGATCCCTACTTGTTGAATTTCAACAGGAGAACCTTGAATTAATGATGATGGGCCATTTTGTAAATCAGGAAATGTTTCAATATCTTCTTTAGTAGCAATATAATCTGAATCATAATCTCTATTTGGTTCATTATACTTAACCGAGTGCTCATTTGGCTTTGGTTCTTTATAGGAATCTACATCTCCTACCCATTCATATTTTTTTATAAATTTACTCATTTTCTAAATATGTTTTTAATTTATCTATTAATACTAATACTTCATCTGGTTCCATTGTAATAGCGCAACAGACACCAACGTTTTCTTCTATTTCCTCTAAAATTTCTAATGCTTCCTCCCTAGACACAGCGTTCAGTGTTAAACGCCATAATATGAGAACGGCCCGTATATCTCCATCCTCTATCTCTAACGAAATTCATAACTGGTCCATATGATTCCATTAATGATTCTCTGTCATCACCTGCTGGCATAGCCCAAACTTTATGGTCTGGTATTTTACATTCTTTTAGGAATTCTTCTACTTCACCTACCATAGATAATTCTTTATCTAATACAGGTTTAATATGATAATCATCATGGTATTCAATTGATTGTTGAATTGCTTCAATATTTAATCTTTTCGAATTATGTTTTTTAACCATCCTTTCGTCAACAATCGCTCCCTGAGGAGTAGTAGCACCAATAACGGGAACGCTATTACTAAATTTAGGAGAAATACTAAGGAGATTGATAGGATAATCAGTAGGAAGGAAATGAGATCCTTCAGTTTCGATAGTAATAAAAATATTTCTTTCATTTGCAAAGTGTGTTAACTCATTTACTAAAGCAGGATGCATAGTAGGAGAACCTCCTGTTAACATCATCTCTTTAATATGTGGGTGAGCATCGTACATATCAATAATATCTTGGAAACAAAAGGTACCTTTTTCTGGGTGTATACTTGTATACCAAGAATCACACCATCCTCCTTCCCCAAAATAACATCTATGTGTACAACCAGATGTTCTAACTACAATAGTAGGATAACCTTGACGACTACCCTCTGATTGTACTGCAGTGTATAATTCTAATACACCAAGTGTTTTTTGGTAGTCCTCAATTCTTTTTAATTGTTTGTGCATATTGTTAATTTTTTAAAGTGGTTTTTCATTCACTAATAACCTTTTACTCACTATAATAAGCTGCGTTTTTACCATGTTCCATAAACTTAACTTTAGTAACTCTTACTCTACCCTCAGTTTCAGTATCAACAAACTTATTTAATTTAGTATAAATATACTCAGCAAATTTTTCTGCACCAGTAGCTGGTATTACTCTTACTTGTGCCACACCTGCAGTATCCATTTGTTGAAATGCTTTTAATTCAGGATCATCTTCTGCTACTACTAAAGTATGATCAAACATATAATCCATCCATTCCTTAGGTGATTTACCATCAATTTTAGTTTTGGCTCTTTTCATTCCACCAAAATCCCAAACCCAATTTCTTTCATCTAAATCTCCTTCAAAATATACTTTAAATGAAATCCCGTAACCATGTACAAATCTACAGTGTGTTGTTGTTGCTTTCCATTGACGGAATACTGTAGAAAACCCGTCAAATACTTTGCTTGATTGAAATTTACCCATTGTAAAAATTTAAAATTGTTTCATCTGGTTGTACACCAACCATTCTATTTAATTCATTGCCACTTCCATCTACTAAAACTAAACAAGGAACATTTCTAATTCCGTATTTAGTAGACATTTCTCTATTTTGGTCAACATCAATTTTACTATAATTAATTTGACCAGATAATTTTTCCATTCTAGGTGCTAATGCCTTACATGGCCCACACCATGAAGCCGTAAAATAAAGTATTTTTTTCATATTAAACTAATTCTTCAATTATACCAATTGCTTCACTTAATATAAGAACCCCTACTGCAATTGGCACGCTATATAGTAAAAGTCCATATCCTAATATTCTAATTCCAGATTTAATAAAACTAATAACCTGATGTAATCTTTGATCAGGCATATGTTTTAGATTTTTTCTATCCTTTTCTATGTCATTAAAATCTCTCATAACTTAAAATTTAGTTGGCTCGCTAGGGATCGAACCTAGACTCTTCTGGACCAAAACCAGACGTGTTGCCAGTTACACCACGAGCCAAGTGTATTTATGCTGCGTATTCAGCTAATACTTTCTCAACTGAAGCTTTTGCTACTTCATAAGAAACAGGCCCTGTTTCATCTTCATATTGAACAGGATCAGGTCTCCCTAATGCTATAAATGCTTCAATTCTCTCAACTGATGATGCTGATTTGTAATCAGAATTACCACTTGGATAAGGTTTATAAGACGTATTTGTTCTTTTATAAACTTCATCAAAGTCAATATCTAAAACACCACATAGATATTCTCCATTCTGTAAAATACCATACTTGTCAGTATCAAGATAAGGTGTAAAATAACCTACTCTTTCAGCTTCCCAATTACCAATTCTAAAAGCTGCATCATCTGCATCTCTAAATTCTTGTCTACAATCAGGATAAACTGCATGATCACCAGCATGTATTCCTAAACAAATATCAACTTGCTCCTGTGTAGCGTTTGCTTTAGATAAAGCAACTGCTTGTGTAATAGAAGCAAACATTTTATTTCTATTAGGTACTACTGTTTCTTTCATGTTTTCTTGCTCGTAATGACCTTCTGGAACATCATCTCCACCTTGTACTAAAGCAGAATTTAATAAGTCAACTAAACCATCAAGTTTAATTTGCTTATATGTTACATTATGTCCTTTACTAGCTAAATAATCTATAAGAGACTGTGCTCTTTCTAATTCAACTCTATGCTTTTGACCATAATCAAAAGATAAAGCTGTTACTGAATCATACTCAGATAACGCTCTAAGTAAAAGTGTGGAACTATCCATCCCGCCACTTAGCGAAACAACTGCATGTTTACTCATAATAATAATTGATTTAAATTTTGCCAGGTATTATAAAGCGTATAGGCAAACGCATTTCGTTTAATATACATATGGATCTATTTTTTTAATTCCATTTATTTCTCTAAATAAAGTTGTATTATGTAATATGTCCTCATATTCAACATCTTCCCAAGCCATATCAAAATGGTCATTCATATTAGCTTTTGGTTTACTATTTAAACCATGTTCACAATACATAGTACCTTCTAAAGCAGCCATAATTGGATTTGAAGTATCAATTGATTCAATTCTAGGATTACTATCATACCAACTAAATTCTTGAGGTATTGAACAACCTAATAAATGAAATTTAATATCTTTTAATTGGTTTAAATTTAATAGCCCTTGTACAAATCGTACTCTACCTAATGCCTTTCCCATATCTGGGTTAGTATGTGGAAAGAAATCATTATACCAAGTAGCACCATAAGATACACATAATTTATTATAACCTAAATTAGCTAATAAACTAGCACATAAATAAGCTTGATTTTTATCTTCACCCTGAATTACAGCTGTAAACTTAGTTTCCGGATAAATGCCACTATATTGTTTCCAAAATTTTGCTTGCGCGGCTGTTTGGGCACATTGCATCCAAACATCTGGTACTATAAATTCATTCGGTTCTAATTCTTTAATCCAATGTAGTAGTCTTTTATGTTTATATGCTTTACCTAATTCATGAAGTGAATTATCCATAATAATATAACGACCTGCTTCTTTAGCATTTTTAAAGTATTGTAAATAATCCTCATCTTGATCTAGTAAATGAGGGAGACAATAATCATAATCGTTAAATTCAGGGGATGCGGTTAATAAACAACTAGGTACTTCGTGACTTACTTTCATATTTTTCTTGGACGTCCCCTTTTAGAGACATAATGTTTTTTTCTATATTTTTCTTCTATAATATAATAAAGATCTATTAGGTCATCACGACATTCTATAGCTTCTTCTTCTACTTGTTCTCTAGTAATATCAAAATTCTTTTGAAATTGAGAATAAATCTCTTCTAATTTATTAAATTCATCCTTTTCATAATCTTCAAGTAATCTTTTTCTACGAGCACTTAATACTTTACTTTTTTCTAAATATTTTTGGTAATCACCATCACATTCTTCTAGCATTTCATTAAGCATATGCTCACATAATTCGGATTGAAGTTTATAAGGTGATATATCATAATCACCATTTAGTATTTTATCCCTAAAGCTAGACTTATAAGGTAATGGTTTATTTCGTGATTCATACCAACGCCACCACCTAAACTGATTATAATTCAGTTTTTGATAATTTTGATCTAGTCTTTTTTGTATAGCTTTTTTACTAAGATGTACTTTAAACATATTAACAAGGACAAAACACCCAAAGGGCAAAATATAATATATAAAAAACTAATGCAATAAACAAAAAGCTTGATACTGTATCGATCTCTTTTTTGTACTTTTTAAACATAACCTAAATTTTAACACGTGAATATACGAACCTTTATTTAGGTATCCAAATCTTTTTTAGATTGATTATAATCGAGAAAAAAACCAACTGCTACTATAATATTCATACCTACAGAAGCTCCGATTTCTACTAAATCATGAAAATTATGAATTGATAAGTGAATATGACCTACAACCCAAAATGGAATAGCTAAATTTTGACTAATCCATATAATAAGAAATTTAATAAAATTTTTCATTAGTAAGTTATAGTTAAATCATCATCTAAAATATTGTATCTTTTCTTAAATCTACTAACTTCCTGATCCAATCTATTCCATGTATCCGAATTTATTGGGAATTTATCTCTTTCAGTAATTAAAGATTTAAGATCCTGTTCATCGACTATTCCATCCTTATTAATATCATTTTTATCTAAATCATCATAATGTTCTCCATCATTACCATTTTGACCTATAATATTCATTCTTTTTTCATCTTCTTCATTATAATCTTCAGGAAATAAAGACTTTTTTTCTTTAACTTCTACTTTCTCTCCGTATAAATTATCTTTAAATTTTTTTTTAGGATAAGCTTTATTATAAGCAAAGTTAGCAGCAATAACTAATGAAACAGCTAGGGGATCAAAGACAAAAATTATAACTAAAAGCAATAAATTAATAATTTTATCCATGGGATAACCAGTAAGTCCAGATAAATACTTAAGTGGTCCTAGTTCACCTGCCACTTCTACATTATTATCTAGTTCCAGTATTTGACGTTGGTAAGTACGTAATGAATCTACTGCAATATCTCTTTTTAGATTGACATCTTTCCGTTTATTTTCTTCAATTGTAAGTCTAGCTTGTGAAGCACGTAAGTCAACGGTCGAAATCGTGTTTCGAACGCCTCCAACCACACTGGTGTCCTTGACTTGGATTGAAACGGATCTCGCCTCAGATAAAGAAGTAATATTGTCCAATATTTGTTGAAGTTCTTTTTCATATCTTGTAACATCTTGTTCGTAAAAATCTACTTTTTGTTGTATAAACTTTTTTTCATTTTCAACTATTGTAAGTTGATTAAATGTTTCTTGATAGGCAGCGGATAAAAATCCATAAATACCCATACTAGTTATAAGTACTAAAATTACAGTAGCTATAGCTAAATAAGTTCTTAAAATTTTATTAATAGAATCCCAATATTGATAAAGTAAAGAGGCTGTAACCAATTTAGCAACTTCTAAGGAACCAGCCATTATTATAACTTCAGTACTTGCACCTGCAAATAATTTACTTAAACCAAAAACAGAATAAAAAGCAGCAGAGGCAGATACTGATAAGGCAGAAAATCCAATAAGGAAAGGTAAGAATCCTTTTTTTAGGTTATTTAACATGATAATAAATATAGTAAAAGAATTCGGTTATCCCTAACTATTATAGTTAGTCCCAAGGTGTACCGATTGAGGAAGTAATTTGTGATACCTTAACTATATTATTTGCAATAGAAGAGGATAAACTTGTTTCAGTAACAGATTGATCAATACTACCAGTAATCCATCCTAATACAATATCTGGAGTTAAATTATTATAATCTATAAAATCACTATCAGAAGCTGATCCAGTTGTTAAATTTAAGCTATGTATAGATCTTTCATCATGTCCGTCATGGCTCGCTTCACACCCATAAACAACTCTATATACCATCCCGTCTGAGATCATTCTTTCCAAATCGTAAACTATCCAATCGTATTTCATTTTATTATTTTATTATAAATATTAAACTATATCTTTACTTTCCAGAAGTGTGTAAGAAAAGGAATTACCCCAAATTTCCCTTGCAGTTTGGCAAATATCTAAAAATTGATGCCAATCATCATTATCTGCAATAACTTGACAACCTGCAGACCATTTATCTACTCTTATTGAAGTTCCACCTGCTCTACCTGTTGCCCTATGAATATTAATACCAAATAATCCCTCATCAATACTTTCTTCTAATAAATCATATTTACCATCTCTATTATTATCTCTATACACTTTAACTGGTTTTTGTTGACCTAAAGCTAAATATTTACCTTGGTGTAATCTAAGTTTATGTGAACCCCTATATTGACCAGGTTTTAGTATTGCAACTCCTTTTTTATTTAGTAGGTTTTTTTCCCAATGTGATCCTGGGTCAGTCGTAGCTTTATAACAATGAAACTTCCATTCACCATCTTCTTTATAGGATATAGTAACACAATCATCAAATGCATTCGTTACTCTACCTTTAGTTTCAGTATTTCTTACTCCAATTATATTTACATCAAAATCCCCTCCTGTGAAGTATTTATAACCTTTACTAGCCATTGCAGCTTCAATTTGTTCTCTTGTATAACAACTCATACTAATTATTTTCTGTTACCAAATATCTTTCCAACTTCAGCAATACCAAAGCACCCTAATACTACAATAACAAATGAATCATAAATAAATTCATTAATTACTAAGTCCTTACCAATGTATCCCGTTAAAAGGTCAACAAAAGCAAATAGTACCATTACAGCAAAGGCTATAAATCCGACTACTGATTTTTCATTGATGTTATTTTCATCATCAAATAAATTTTTAAATCCCATCCAATTACGTTTTAAAAAATTAAACATAATATAACTATTTGATAAAACTTATTTTTGTTTTTTTAATGCTTTTCTTCTTTTTTTTCTTTTTTCAGCTTGAATTTTATTCCATTCCATAAGTAGGTAAGATCTAACTGTTATAACATTTGTACACTTGTTATTTTCAGTAACCTTAACTCTTGCATGATCAAGTCTTTCAACTGTAACTTTTATACACTTTTCAGACGGTTTTTCTTGTGCGAAAACGGATAAATTAAAAACTAATAATAGAATAATAATTAAATTTTTCATATTTTGTTTAGTTATAAATATTAAATTAAAATGCACTCATTATGAGTTCATCTATTTTATCTTGTATTTCTTCTCGGGTTGCTGACATTTTAAAGCTAATATCAGCTTGGTATCTTTCTACTTCTTCCCCATCTTGAAAGATTAAAATAGTTGGTACAACAACTACTTTATATTTACCAGCATCTTCTGGTTTAGTTCCTATATCATATTTTTCAATATCACAATCAGTTAATTTCTCTACCCATTCTATTTCATTAGCTGCATTCCACTGTGCATTAAAGTATTTAACTTCTATTTGTCCTAATAAAGGAAAACTAATTATAAATAATAAAACACTTAATATAGATTTTTTCATAGTAGATTATCTTAGTTCATCTAACTTCTCTTCTATACGTTTAAGATCCTCTTTTAGTTCTTTGACATCTTCCTGAGTAGTCATAATGGTTTGTCGAATCAATTGATCCTTCATATCGTATTCCATTCTTGTAACTTCTGCTGGAGGTGGTGCTGGGAGTTCTTTTGCTTCAGCTATGTCAGCTTGTAAAGCAAACCACATACCAACTAATCCAGTAATACCCGCACCAATCAATCCTAGTGTTTTTAAATCTAGTGTAACTTTAGTATCTTCTCCAATTTGTTTTGCCATTGTTTAGAAAATTATATAATTTATTCCCATTGAAAATTTGTGCCAGTTTCTATTCCAGTATTTACTATAAGTACCTTCGGCAAATAACCCAAGTGATTTTGTTAATTTATGACCAAAAATCAAACCAGCTGAGTAATCTGTCCATTGTCCTCCGTTATACCTATGGAAAGAAAATTCATTATTAGTATTTACATGAATAGGCATTATATTTCCCCAAGCATGTAACCAAAAATTCTTTGAGTATTTGTAATAATCAAACCCCGCAATTAAAGAATATTCAAATTTAAGTGGGGCTTCATCCTGTTTCTTTTCTACATAATTAACTAATACTTGTGGGATAATTACTTCTTCCCAAACAGCTGTACTTGTAGCTACTACATCACCACCTGGATTGTAATACGTTTGTCCTCCCATTCCATCAAAATCTACTGAGTAACCTTCTTGAATAGCTAACCAAGTGTAGTGTAAATTACCATTATCTAACATCCATTCAGCTAAAGGATCATATCCATAAGGTTGAGATAATCTTTGAGCCGCTCCTATGTTGACAGAAAATTCTTTATTTAGATTATGTCTATATCTTTGAGAAGCTTGAAAATATTCTATATCAATAAATCCACCAACAAGATATTCAACTTTTGCTACCCAATCTTCAGCAACATATCTTATAAAGTGATGTTGGTCTAAATAGGTTTCACCTTGAATTCTTCTATAGTCACCTTCAAATAAAAATTCAAATCCTTTTATTTTACCAATTGTGGCATTATCTGAAAAAGATTCTTCTGTACCATTATAAAATACATTAGCTCTATTTTCATAATCAAATCTTGCAATTTTTCTAATACCTAAAGCAACTGAGTAATCAAAAGGGGTTTCTATTACATCTGAAATTAAAGTTCCTGTGTTAACCGAAAACGAATTTTTATCTGATAAAGATGTTCCACCATTTATAGCTGCATAAAAAGTAGAAAATTTAAATGTTTTCTTTAACTCCTTTTTAAGTTTAGATTCAGATTCTTGACTAAAACCTAAAAAGGGTATAACTAAAAGTAATATTAATAATTTTTTCATTTTATTGTTTAATTATTCTTTTATTAAATACTTGACCATCAAAATTTATTGTTAGGAAATAAACTCCTGATTCTAAACCTGACATGTCAACTGTTTTTTTACTTGAATTATTAATTATTGTTCTACCAGCAACATCCGTCAGTGAATAAGTTACATCTAAAGTAGTACCAATATTTAAAATATCATCTGTTGGATTTGGATAAACCACTATACTATTAAATGATCTATTAAACATTCCGTTTATATCAAATCCTTCTGGCCAACCGTTTTCACAATAATTATACATTTCTTGACAAACTGGATCCCAATCATTATCACAGCAATAATTATCTACATCAATTACCCAAGCATAACATTGATCATTTAACCAATATGGTTCACCAGGACCTGTTATACAACCAGCATCATATAAACAAGCTTCTGGATCGGATACGTTTGCATTAGGATCATAATTATAAGAAGCAGGATCTGTACAGCCAACTACAGGTTCAATACAAGTTCCATTATCTGTATTAGCATTAGGATCATAATTAACTGATTCTGGATTTGTACATCCATAAACTACTTCAACACAAGAACCATTTTCAGTGTTTGCATCAGGATTATAGTTAAATGCTGTTGGATCTGTACAACCATAAATTACTGGTACACATGAACCATCATCAGTATTTGCATTTGGATTGTAATTAAATGCTAATTCATTCATACAACCTTCTATAACAGGTATACAATCCCCAGCTGTATTAGCTTCTGGATTATAGTTAAATGCAGTTGGATCCATACATCCTACTACTACCTCTTCACATGAACCATCATCAACTGTGGCTTCTGGGTTGTAGTTAAATGCTAATTCGTTCATACAACCATAGATAATTGGAATACATGAACCATCATCCACGTTAGCATTTGGATTATAATTTAATGAACCTTCAGTCATACACCCTTCTACTATTGGTATACAAATATCACCACAATAAGGTAAAGCTGTATAAGTTATAAAAAATGGTGATTCAAAATTTTGTAAAGCACCTTGTCCATTATTTTCAAAAGGATTTTCTCCTTCACTAATTAAAATTTCTCCATCTGCACCTTCAATAATAAATGAATTATGCCAAGTTTGGAATTGTACTTCCTGAGGTGTTGATTGAGGACCTCCTACTTGGAAGTAATAAACTTTAATTTCTTCAGAAGAAGATAATTGTAATGGGAATGTTTGTTCATAATTACCTGGTCCCATTGTATAAGTGCCTAGTGGAACACCACCTTGAGATACACCTAAATATGAATTGCCCCAACCATCTCCAGCTGCATCTTTAATTATTAAAGTATAATCACAAACAGGAATTAATTCTTGTTTAGTAGCATCTGGGTTATAATTAATAGAGTTTGGATCTGTACAACCTAAGATATGGGGTGTACCACAAGAACCATCATCTACATTAGCTTCAGGATTGAATTCTTGATAATCGGGATCTGTACATCCAAATATTTCTTCTACAACTTCACATTCTGTTCCGAATTGTTGACCTGAATAAGCTACAGTACCAAAATCTGGGTCTAATTCCCATATTACATCTCCGTTACAATCATAGATAATAACTGAACCATCTAAAGTTCCACCAGACGTAGAACCAGCTAAACCATCTCCATAAGTGTCTGTAATTATAAATTCAAATCCCGCATTTTTATCTACACAGAAATTATAAGTATAAGTTTGACCTATATCATTATAATCATAAGTTCCAGATTGTTCTTCTCCAATTATTCCATAAACACCACTTGTCATAGACCATCCTGTTTCACTTGGCCAATTATCAAATGTAATTTCCATTGTAATTTGGTCTGTTACTTCTGTATCACAAGTTGTGCCTGAACAAGAGCCATCATCTATTGTAGCCCAAGGATTATAAGATTCCTGTGTTGGATCTGTACAACCTTCTATACAAGGATTAGGAGTGTAAGTAATTGTTTCTGATAAATCACCACCAGCAAATTTTACTTGTAAGTAATGTTCAACATTCCAATTTGGTGGCATTTGTCCATTTCCTGCATAAACACCAAAATTAGTAGCATCTTCAGCTACTTGGTATTCAAATGGGCCAGCACCATCTGCATTAGAATAAAGTACTGATTGAATGGGACATTCAGTTTCCCAAGTAAAAATAGCTACTGCTTGTCCTCCTGGGTTACAAATTTGGTAAGCATCAGTAGCAGTTAAACCAGTTTCGCAAGGTGGTGGAGGACAACCCCAAGAACATCTATTCCAACATGTAGATATTTTTTTATCTTCCGGAACATCTAAGGGTACTAATATATTTCTTACTTGTCCACCTTCAAAATCAAAATCTGATCCATCAATAGAACAGTTTTCAATGTCTTGTTCAAAATAGACATTACCATTAATATCAGTTATTTTGTAAATGTAATTAAAAGAAGTATTTTCACCCTCATTTACACTAATGTAAAGAGTTCTTCTCCAAATTCCATTACCATCATCATCCTGAAGTTCAATAGGATCATAAGCTGGAGTTCCTTCTGTATTACCCAAAGCTGTAGCATAATTATCTGCTATAATTTCTACTGTTTCTATTTCTTCGGTAATTGCTCCTTGGGATATTGCTTCATTTAAATCAAGCCTAAATATAACATCGGCTTGATAAGTTTGGGTTATACCTAGAAAAGGTAAGGCTAAGTATAACCATAATAATACGTTTCTCATTGTAAAATTTTATTTAATAATTTGATCATAAATATAAAAAAAAGGGACGCTAGTGCATCCCTTTTTATCTTTCTTCGTAATCTATTTACTATTTTTTAAGTATATGAATAAGAACAAAAGCACCTACTAATCCAAGTAGACCTTTGCCATCTAGATTACCTAATATTCCCATAATATTATCCACTACAGATATATCTTTCCAAAAGGGGATACCTACTCCGCCAAATAATACTTCAAGTACTACTCCGAGTGCAATAACTGAAAGTCCAATTTCAGTCAGTTTGTTGGCCCAAGAGCCAATCTTAGTTAAAATTTCCATAAAAAAATGATTTTTAGTTAAACAAAATATAACTAACAACTATGAAGAATAACATTCATACATATGATTACCCATCACAAGAAACACAATCTGCCATTCTTGAACCAAGATCACCTTTTATCACACTATCAGTTCTTAGGTAATATAGTGTTTTTATCCCAAGCTTCCATGCCTCCATGTGTACTTGATTTATCCATTTTGGTGAATCATTGGGATCAAATGATAAATTCAGAGATTGAGTTTGGTCAATATATCGTTGTCTTATTGCGGCTTGACGTACAAGTTCTAATTGATTTATTTCAGAAAATGTTAAAAATAATTCTTTTTCATCAGGAGTTAATACATTATCAGGTAAATTTTGTGCCGATCCTCCATCTTGTAACATTTGTTCCCACCATTTTTCTTTATCTTGTCCTTTTTCAACTAATAAAGCTTGTAATACTTTATTTTTTCTTATAAAAGTACCTTTAGCACCGTTAAAAGTATAAACGTTAGCTGGTAAAGGTTCAATACCTGCACTTACACCCCCACAAATTACAGAATTAGAAACAGTAGGTGCTATAGCTAATACGTGTGTATTTCTCATACCTGTACCCCTACACCAAATAGGTTCACCATATTCAGCTGCTAATTCCATAGATGCCTTTTCAGCCTTATTTCTAATATCGGAAAATATATTATGTGTGTGAGCTGTTGAAGCAATAGAATTAAAAGGTAATCCTTTTTGTTGTAAAAATGTGTGCCAACCTAATACACCTAAACCTAATGCTCTACCTTTTTTAGCATGGTTATGAGTTCTAATTAGTGAATCTTTACCATTAGATTTATCTATAAATTCTTGCATTACACCATCTAAAAACCAAGTAGCTAATTCAACAGTGTCTGTATTTACCCATTCATCATGTTTAGCCAAATTTAAAGAAGATAAACAACAAATAAATGAATGCCATTCATCAGTAAATAAAGTAATTTCTGAACAGATATTAGTCATAGAAACATCTAAATTATTTAATCTATAAGCAATAGGATTGTCTTTATTAACATTATCCTTATACATTACATAAGGTTCTCCTGTTTCCATTCTTGCTTTTAATACTGTAGCCCAAGTGTTTAAAGCATCGGGATCCCTTGATTCTAACTTACGCATAAAAGTATCTCCAACAACTACACACTGATGTAAATTTAAACATTGTCTATTTGGATCACCTTTAGGTCTTCTAATTTGTAAAAATTCATCAATATCAGGGTGTTCAATATCTAAATTAACTGATGCAGCACCTCTTCTTACATTACCTTGATTAGTAGCAATAATAGTTGAATCATATATTTTAGCCCAAGGAACTACACCCTCAGATTTACCATTTCCAGCTATTTCTGTACCTCTAGGTCTTATCTTGGATAAACCAATACCTACACCTCCACCTTTGGAAGTTAATCTCATTAATTCAGCATTTGTTAATCCAATACCTCTTATTGAATCTGGAGTGTCAATACCATAACAAGAAATAGGTAAACCTCTATCCGTTCCCATATTAGAAATGACAGGAGAAGCTAATCCAAGCCATCCATTCCACATTATTTTAAAAAATTTATTAGATAATTCAGGTTTTTTTAACCTAAATGCAGCTGCGTTAGCTACTCTTTTATATGCTGTTCTTACTGTTTCTCCGGGGAGTAAATATCCTTTAGATATTGTAGCTAAAGAAATTTCATCCATCCATTCCGGGTATTGTTTTCCTGCTTCCCAGTTACTGTAATCTACTTGTAATGCGTTGTTTTCCATATCTTAAAATAATGCTGCTGCGTCCCAATTTTGGACACCTTTACTATAATTCGTTACTCTATTTGCAAAGAAGTCTGTATGTTGTTTCCCAGCTGATAAACTATCAAACCAACTCATTCTTTGTACTGCTTCCTTATCTATACCATTAACTATTGGTTCATATCCTAAATCACCCATTTTGGTATTTACTCTATGTTTAATAAAAGATACTAAATCATATTTAGTACAACCTTCTAAATCCCCCATTTCATAAACTTTATCAATAAAATCTAATTCTAATTTTAAAGATAATTTAGCAGCCTCCTCAATATCGGATTTTAATTCTGGGGTGTCAAATTCAGGGTGTTCTTTTAATAATGTTCTAAATAACCAACATCCAGCGTTAGAATGTAATGACTCATCCCTAATACTCCATTCAACAATTTGTCCTACACCCTTAAGTTTATTTTGTAATTTAAAAGATAATAAAACTGCAAATGAAGAAAATAAATTTACTCCTTCTGTAAATGCTGAAAATATAGCTAATGACTTAGCTCTTTCGTGCCAATTAGGAGTACCATCATGACCATCTCTAACATTCATTAATGTTTCAATTTTAGCCATTGTTGTTTCATCTTCTAAAAACTCAGCAAAATCATCTAATCCTAATTCTTCATTTAATAAAGAATAAGCTTCAGCATGAATAGTTTCAAAACAACCAAAAGTTACAGCCATAGCAATTACCTCAGGCTTTCTGAACCATTTAGTTACTAATGTTGACCAATAATCATTTACTACAGTTTCTGTTTGGGCAAACCCCTTAAGTATTGAACCAATAATATTTTTTTCTGTTTCTGATAAATTTTGTTTCCAATCGTTTACATCTGCCATCATAGGTACTTCAGTCCATAACCAATGAGCTTGTTGTTGTTTCATATAAAAATCAAAAGCCTCCGGATATTCGAAGGGCTTATAAACTATTCTTTCTTGCAATAATGATGTTTTTGCCATTTTTTTAATTAATTTAATGTGTTAATATTATTTTTCTAATTCGAAAAACTTTTTACGTAATAACTGTTTATCAAAAGTATCAACGTCAGTATCAAACTTATTAGATCGGTTTTGAGGAGCTAAAGGTTCAGAATCCTCACTATCATTGTAGTCATACACTTCAAAATGTCCTGTTGAAGTATCGGCTTTAACTGAAAATGTAAGACCATCCATTCCGTATCTATTTTTCATTATATGAAATCTACCTGTATTGTTAACTTTATCTTCTTTTTTACGCGAAAGAGACATTGCAAAGTCAGAGATCATCATTTTATCATATGATCCCGCTGCTTTATCTCCCTCAATTATTTTATCTTGGGCACCAGCACGATTTACCTGTGAAACAGACCAGATAGGTATATTAAGTTGCCTAGCTAATCCTTTTGTGCTAGTATAAATATCATCAATTTCGTCCTTACGCTCTCTATTTTTACGTCTTGATGAAAGGAGATCAACATAATCAATTATAACTAAATCAGGTTTAACTCCCATACCTGAACATTTGTTAATATGTGATTCAATAGTTGAAACTGTTGCCCTACCTGTTGGAAATTCTTTGATAATTAGTTGACCTGGCAATTGTGGTATTGTTTCTTCCACTTTTTCTCTAAATGAAGTAACTTTATTAACTGGTATCTTAGTAAAGAAAGCGTCATATCTTTTACCAACATAATCTTCACCTAATTCTAAGGTATAATGTAAAACATTATAACCTAATCTAACTGCATATCCTCCTATCGCAACAAGAGACCACGATTTACCACCTCCAGGATTACCAAAAATAAGACCAAAATCTCCGTTTCCAAGTCCACCTTGTAATAATCCATTAATACGTTCCCAAGGCGTTGGTAAAACAGTTCTTGAATTTTCTCTATAACGTTCTTCAATATCTTTAATATATTCATGACCTATATTTTTATCTTGACCAGCTTTTAAAGCATTATCTATTAAGTATCTAATTCCATCAAAATCACCTCCTTTAAGTAAATCAACCGAAGACATTAAGGCTTTTTTTAATTGTTGGTTTCTACAAAAATTAGTAAATTCTTCCTGTACATATTCTAAATCCTCATCTGAAGAAACATAAGCCTCTTTAAGTTGTTCTTTAATAGAAATTTGTAAAACTTCGTTATCTACTTTTTGTAATTCAACTTTTAATATATCTAATGAAGGAGTAGTATGGTATTTATCATAATAATTTAATATTTCTTTAATAGCCCATTTTTGTGCTGGGTTTTCAAAATATTCATCTGATATAATATCATGAATGTTAGTCAAAAATTCTTTATGTGTTAATAAAGAAGATAAAACCTTAATTTGGAATTCGTGTCCGTATTGATTTATACTATTTAGTGTCAATCTTTATAACCTTTAAATTGTGAAAATATCTCTTGTATCCAACCACTTAAATTTCTAATCATTCCTCCCAATTTATCTTCATTATAAAATTGGATAAACATATCTGAATTTAAATCAGGGATATCTTCTATTATTAAATCATCTATATATTCTTTTTCTCTTTCATTAATCATGGGAATACTTAAATCCATAACTTTGTAACTAGTTTCTATCCTAGATCTATCCTGAATTATACGAGAATATACAACATGTTCTTTAAATTTCCTAGTTGATATATCAAAAATATCTTCTAATGTTAGTTCTTGTGTTTTTAATTCAGGAAATTTTTTAAATATTCCTTTCACACCTAATCCTTTAACACCAGGAATATTATCAGAATTATCACCTAAGAGTGTTTTATACAAAATAAAATTTTTAGGAAGTAAACCTAATTTTTCTTCTACTACCTTAGGAGTATAATATTCTTTCTCCATTGGTCTATATAAAATAATTTTATCAGTAACTAATTGTAAAAAGTCTTTATCACTAGAAACTATAAAACATGTTGAATTATATTTTTTTACTAATTTTTTAGATAATACAGCTATAATATCATCAGCTTCTACTTTATCTATTATAGTAGTTTTAACTGGTAGTAATTTTAAATATTGTATTACACGTACTATTTGATCTACTTTTGAATCATGTTCATCTTCTAGACTATCAAATGCATCCCAATTAGTAATACGTTGTAAATTTCTACTTCCTTTGTATTCGGAGAGCAAGTTCTTTCGGTTGGTAGTAGAACCTGCTCCATCGAATACTACATAAACAGAAGTAGGGTTAGTTTGTCTAATCATTGCACCTAAAGAACGAAAGAATCCACCTAACCCACCGATATGAACTCCATCAGGATTAACCATATTCATCATGGCAAAGTTTCTAAAAAATAGATTTAATCCATCCAGTATTAATACTTTATCATGTCTTTTTAATATAGTTTCCTCCCCTTGCTCCTGAACTTCGTCCAGCAACGCAAATAATTCTTTATGCTTCATAATTTATTCTGGTTCTTTTTCGAAATGAGAAATGTCTTGGACCTGCTCATTTTCTTCTATTACATCAAAATCCATTCCACCTAATACTTTAGACCATTCTTCAGCATGATCAGTTTTGTATTTTTTAAGTTCATTTGGATCATCATTAATAAAACCATGAGGTGTCATTACTATTCTACCTCTAGTTGTAACACCATTAATATGATTTTTATCAATTTGTAAATTAGCTCGTTTAGCAAATTCTACCTGCTTACCATCTTTAATTGCTTTAATTTTAGATGTTCCCGCAGTCATAATATTACCAAATGTAACTACAAATGTTGAATCAAACCACATTGCATAACCACCTTTATTCATTAATTTGGGTTGACCCATAGGTGATTCTGGTTTTAATGTCCAAACTTTATTAACACAAACTAATGTATTAGTAAATGGTGAAGATTCTTTTCTTGATAATGTAATTTTTTGATTTACATTATTACCAAATTGAGTTGACATAGCACCTGCATTCCACTCATTATTATTTTTATTTGATTTAAGTGACATTTCACAAGGTACAGAACCAATACTATCCCATAAGAATAATAAATCATAAGGTAAATTACCTTTTTTCTGTTCATCCATTAAATCTAAAATAAATCCTGCTACATCTTCTATTGAATTAATAGTTTCTCTATCTACATAAATAAAATTACCTTCATAATCAATAATTTCATCATTTTCATCTCGAGTAATATTAATGTCAAGACCCATTTGAATTGCATGTTCCCAATTCCATTTCATCTCAGTAATAATAAAAACGGGTAGTATATCTCTTTTTTGAGCTGCTACTGCTGCTTCTATCATTGCTGTTGTTTTACCTGTGTCGGAGTGTCCTCTTAGTAACACAATATGACCCATAGGAATACCAGGAACAGATGTTACGTCTTGAAACGCTTTGGATAATGGGATCCATTCCTGATCTTTAAATTTAATATTTTTATCTAGTCCTTTTTTATTTTTAAAGACATTTAAATCAAATTTACTTTTTATTTCCTTAGATACTGCAGCCGACAGTGATTTCTTTTGTCTTGCCATATTTAGAAGGGTAAATCATCATATTTTTTATTATCATCTCCATCAAATAAAGAATCAAATTTATCTACTTTACTTTGTTTTGCCTTTGAAGTATCTAAACTAAAATTACTAGCTGGTTTAGGTTCCTCTACAGTTGGTGGTAATGGCTCTTCTGAATCGTCTTCAGGTGATAACCATTTTTCTAAAGCAGATTTCATTTCATCAAATGAAAATCTTTTAAATAATCCTTCTTTTGGGTTAGGTTGTTGATTACACCATTTATCAACTAAACTTGCATCTTCACTTAGTGGTGAAGTTTTAAGTCTAACTCTAACTGATGATTTATTATAAGGAGTTCCAGTTGCTTCTGGTCCTACTGTTTCTACTGTAAGATCTCTACCACTTACAATATCAGTATAATCACCAATTTCTTCATCTACAGCTAGAGCAAGTAATTCTTCATATACTGTTTTTCCAAATTGCCATAATCTAACTCCTTTATCCTCTTCTCCTCTAACTACTACAGGAACAAAGATACGGTTTTTAGCATCTAATTTTTTAGCAAGTATATAATTTTCTTTATTATATTCACCTTCACGTAATTTACCTGCAAATAGAGCAATTGGGTCTTTTTCACCAAAATTAAGAGGTGAAATCATAACTTTATTTGTAATACCATAATAGAACTTAAGTTCAGTAAATGGGTTTGATGAATCGAACGCTGATGGTACAATTCTAATTTGTTGTTTACCTACTGTAGGTCTCCAAAAAATTGTTGAATAATCGGTCTTTTGACCTCCCTGTGGTTTTGATTGGAGGGTGTCCAATTTCTGTTTAAGTATTGATAAATCCATATTATAACTAATTTTAATGTAACTCTAATATACGAACCAAAATTTGGGGGGCCAAACTATAGTTCAATAATTTTGTAAATTTTTGTATTTAATTGATTTAATTCATTGTGTTGGGTAAGTAAAACACAATTTCTATAATGTTGCCAATCTACTTTATAATTAGTATCAACAACACCACCATTAAGCTTTTTAATTAATTCATTTAAAGCATTAATAGTATATAAGGTATTAGATTCCTTTTTACGGTGAACTAAAATAGTATTTTCAGGAATTGAACTTAAATTAGTTTGGTCAACATTGTAAGTAATAACATACTCATCTTTGCCAATTATTTCTAATACAAAAAGCTTATTGTAAATAATATCGTACTTAGCCTTTATATCCTCAATAAGTTCCTCAAGACCATCTAAGTCCGTGAATGTACAAAAAAGTTTATTATTCAAATCTCCTAATATTTTGATGTCAGTGACAACATCATATTCTGTATTATACATATTAGGATTACCCTGTAAAATTGTAGTCATACCCTTTTATTTCTTTTATGTTTAATTTATATTTTTTAAATACTTGTCTAATTTTTTCCAGTATATCAATTTCACTTTCATCCAAATCCAACAAAAATGAATCATACGTATATAATACTAATTTTGTTTTACATTCTTTTAATATACAAAATATGTCCCATAAAATCAAAACATTCATAGATGTTTCTAAATTTTGTAAAACGTAATTAAATAATTTTTGCGGATTCATATTATCAAGCTTATCTTTTTCAAATCTATATCCAGAAACAGAACATTCAATAAACCCGTCGTTTTGAAACTTTTCCCAGTTTTTTCCTACGTATTGTTCTATCCTTTGAAAGAATTCAAGGTTTTTATAATTCTCAAATACGCCACCGTAAAGCTGCTTGAACGTAAGTTCTTTCGACTTTTTATAATCCACATCATATAAGGATGCAAAATGACCGTGAATATCCCTAGTGGGAAAGCTATAACCAACAAGCATAGCAGACAGGCTAGGATGGTAAGCGCTAATATCAATCTCCACAAATTGGTTATTATATGGAATAAAACTTTTTCTACATCCATTTTCTTTATTAAGTGCTGCATAATTTACATTTTTAAATCTATTACTAGGTCTAGTAGTAGTTGTTTTTAAGTTGAACTGAGTGTAAGTGGATTCACCATTAATGGGATGGAAGTATTCTTCGAAAATTGGTTTACGTATTCGAATTCCACTTCTCTCGATGGCGTTGAATACCACGGATACTCTATTGTTAAAGAATTCATTATATTTTGTTTTTTCATTATTTATATTTGCTTTTAGATCTTTAAAAATCATTTCACACAATTCATAGTGTTTAACAATTGGTATAATTAAATTTACTTCGGGATTATCCTTATGTTTTCTATAATATAAATCATGTGTATTTGTTGTAGGTCGTATATACGTAGTAGGGGGTGTATTTATGTCATAAAGAGTTTTTAGTGGGAAATAATGTAGCATTTCTTTTTTATCCCTACAATACAATTTTTCATAATTTTTAACTAAATCGGTAAAATCCGTTGTTATACCATTTAAAGATTCACTATGGTTAATACATAACATAAACCCTTTACTTGCTTGAATTGGTCTAATATACACTAAACTAATGTGATTTTTAACGGGGTGAATAGTATCATTATAAGAAATAACCTCAATAAAAGCCTCTTTATAACCACTATTAATTAAAACACTTAACTGTTCCTCGTCTTCTACAAGCCAGTACATATAACCTATTTTTACCCAATATACAAAATTATTTAGTAACCGCCACTATATCCTATACCTTCTGTTTGATTAGACATTTGTGTTTCACTTTTATTAACTTTATATTGAGTGTTTGAACCACTAATTGGGATTAAATATTCATGTGGTGTTTTAACATGTTGAGCCCCAACCATTGGCCCCTTATCTGGATGAATATGATATAAACCCGAATATGGTCTTTTTGTTGATTCTAAAATAAATTCACTTCCATCAGTTTTAAGATTTTCCCCTGGTTGGTAACGGAAGTATTGGTCAAATTGGTTTTTGAAATATTGTTCAAAACCTCTTAATTTAAAATTTTTAACTACTCTTTCTGTAGTTTTTTTATTAATATTATAAACATCATTTCTATTTCCTGTAATTACCCAAGGTATATTAAATGGGATAAATGATCTAAATAAAACACTAGGATCCCTTTTAAGATAAAGTTGATATTGATTTTCATCTATTTCTATAAATGATATCTGTTTAGCGTTACTAAGAAAATATCTTTGGTATTCAGTACGTTCATAATCTTCTTCTGAAGGTAATGATGTAATAGATACTGGTTGTGAAGGGGCAGGATTACTTACATTTAAAGTTGTACTTAGCCTATATCCAGCTGGATAAATATATTCTGATTGTTCAATTGATGATGCACCCTCTAAACCTAGTTCTGGGTCAGCATCAGGTTCGTCTGTGGGTATTAAAAATAATTCTATATTAGGAGTATCATTTGGATTTTTTCCAGTAAAATATCTATTGTCCGAAGTTTTATAATAGAAACCAGTGTAAGTTACTTGATTATCGTCAGCTAGTTCCTCACCATTAGTATATAAATTTGTTATTATTTGTGATTTTGGATAATAGGGCATATTAAATAATTATTTTAGGAAATCTTTCTTTTACTTCTTCTTCACTATCACCTCTATATCCACTAATTATATTATTTTTATTACGTGAATCAATATACAAATATTGATTTGGAGCAAATTGAGATGAAAGATTCATTGGATCTTTTTTATATAGGTATTGATATAATATAGATTGAGGGAACATATCACTTTTAGTTGATTTAAAAGAATTATGAGTATATAATCCAGGTACTCCATTTAAGGCATTTTGAGAAAGTTTACCACCTGTTCCATAGTCTGGGAACATTTCTTTCCATTGTTTCTTTTGTCCTTCTATATCTCCTGGGTCTAAGAAAATAGGTATATTTGGGTATTTTTCTTGGATTTGTTTTAATATTTTTATTAATGTTACCATTTGTGCTTGCGTGTAAGCTTGAAAACGACTTTTTCTCTTAAATTGTGTAGTCATTGGTATACCAATTCTCCAAGCCTTTAAAGATTTTCTAAAACCAGGTGTATACCAATTATCCGGTGATGACATTAACCCAAAACCTACATTATTATATGCTCGTAAAGAATCTGGGTAAATTGTAGGTTTTATATCATCTATTAGTTTAATAGTTTTTTGTCGCCCGGTTTCTCTATCTTTTCGATAATAGTAGGATTGTGACTCACCATTTCTAGTTCTTGTGTCCCTTCCATCAAAATATCCGAAATTAGATAATTCAATTCCAATACTTCTTTTTGATCTAGTTGGTCCTCTTCCTGTATGGTTAGCCCAATATTCAAGAGGAAATAATTGATCATAATCACCATCTCTAGTAATAATAAAGTGGGTAGCAACATGATCATCCCTTGTTTTCCAATAATCAATTACTTGTTTAATAGAACCATTATCTGCAGTATGGTGTAAAACAACTTGTGTTTTATTTGTTACTTGAGGTAAATAAATTATACCAGCACCTACTCCGTCCGCTCTTGGAGGAACAATAGGACTTTCTAAGTTAATTTTTTTAATTAATGAAACTTTTTGTGATTCTGGTCCTGTAAATGTATAGTTTCCAGTTATTTCATTTGTTGAATCTGTTCCTGTAGCAGTAGTTGGTATTGTTACATCATAAATTCTTTCTGGGGATTTTTCAGTAGGTGGTTGAGCTAAAGTATCTAATTGAGTTTCCCAAACATTATTTTTTATAGAATCACTAATTCCGGTAATAACAAACTTTAAAGATTCAGGGTAACTTGCAGGTAATTCTCTTTGACTAACATCCAATCTATTATAAATTTTAATACCAGATAAACCATCACAAGTTAAAGATAGATTAACTGGTATAAATCCTGTAGTTCCAGTATTAACCCCTAAAGATTCGTATAATATAGAACTATAAGCATTCATATAACCTTTATATGCGTTCCTCCCTGCACTTACATTTTCTGAATCACATAAAAAATAGGGTGCGTTTGGTACAGAAACATTTTTTAAATCACCATAATTGTTAGTTTTTGCTTTAGATGGATAAAAACCAAATGTTTTAGCTAAATAAATAGAATAATTTTTAATAGCAATTTCATTTGGATTTCCCCGATTTGTGGCTGTAGCGTCAATAAGAGCTTTAGTTCCTGCCATCCAATTTAAAACTAATTCTTTTAATATTTTTCCCTTTGCAAAATTGTCTGCATTATTGTTGCTTCTTCTAACTTCATTATTATCTGGTCCTTGAATATTATCAGGATAATTTCTATACCAAGTTTTACTATAACCATTATAAGTTATTTTATACCCAAATCTATTAAAACCAGTTTTCCTAACAGCATTGGATTTAAAATAGTCCCAATTTTTATCATCCTCGGATCTATCATCTTTTTCTTCTGATACGGCATAATTTTGTTCAAATCTATTCACTAAACCTCTATTCCACCATTGATATCCTACAGAATCAGTAGCATTTTTATATCCACCGGCTGAGGTAGCTCCTATTGAAATTTGATTCATTAATTTAGGAGTAATTTTTGTTTGAAAATCAAAATCTTTAACAAAATTAGAAGTACCATTAGGATCATAACCAAATAAATTTATTTTAGTTGATTGAATTTCACTGGTACCTGAATGTTTTTCCCAACCTGGGATAGGGTTTTCATCTGCAAAATATATAATATTTTCATTTTTTATAGCGGGAGCTATTTGAACACTATTACCCATACATTTATTAATGCCATCACATAATCCTTCTAAAAATTTAAATAAATCTAAATTATTTTCTTTATCGATATTACTTTTTAATGTATCAAAAATAAAATTAAAATTTAGGTAAACATTCATTAGTTTACCATAAAGAATATCATTAACTTGACTTTTAACAGCAAACTTTTTCATATTATCTATTCCTTTATATTGAGAATATTTAGAGCGATTAAGAGGTAAAGGATTACTATCAAAAACAGTTGCACCATTAACTTTTAAATCTCCCATCAAAGGTGTAAAAATACAAATTTTTGGATCTAATGATACAGTATTTAAAATATAATTAACAACAGTTTCATCTTCACCTGTCATAATATCTAATCTAGGTGAATAAGTCTGTCCATTTAAAACATTACCAATAATTTCTTTTTTTAAAAAATCTAAAAACACACCAAACCTAATAGTAAATTTATATTTAAATGGAACTTGGGTTTTTGTAGTTGCTTTATTAAACTCATTAGCATCGGAAAAATAACGAGTTGCTTTTAAATTATTAGAAGCGTAACCACCAGTATCACCATAGTTAAAAAATTTATATATACTTCTTACTAAATAATTTGTAATTTTATCACTTCCTAAAGCTGTACCAACTGATTCTGCATTAAATCTAGGTTCACCTTCTTCAGTATTAGCTTCAATATTAAATACTCCTTCTGTTCCCGCTTTTTGGTTTAAAAAACTGGCAAATTCTACTGCTGATTCTGATTTTTCTTTTATACTAATACTACTTGGTATGTTTACTTTTAATGATTCTATTACACTACCAAGAGAAAGTAAATTAATACTAATATCATAGGTATTATCTTTATTTAACTTCCAAGTAAAATTGCTTACCTTACCAAAAAAACCATTATAATTTCCCTTATATTTATTTTGATAATCAGCAATTTTATTTAAAATATCCGATTGAGAAAGTGATCTTGATGATCTAAACCAATCATTTTCAATAACAGTACCTCCAGTATTTTTTATTTTTGGGACTCCAGTTGATGAAATAGATTCGACGTATTTATCCCAACCATATTCTAACATCATCATGTAACCTAACCTTAAATATAATATTTCAATTATTCCAAATTGAAATTTATTGTAGGCTTTAATTTTTACAGTTGCCTTTTTAATAGAACCTCTATTTTGTGTTTCAACATTTATATCTATAATACCAGGGGTTGGTTGTAGTCCTCTTTCATTACTACCCATACCACCATAAAGTTTTGTTTGACTATTAGACCAAGAATTAGTTTCACGAACACCACTTCTTGCCTTATAAGAAGTACTATATTGATCAGGCATGTCTTTAACTTTAAGTTCCTGAGTGCCATTAAATAAAATATATTTTTTAGCTAAATTACTACCACCTAAACTAGCAATATCCGATTCAGTAAGATAATTTGAAGTAGAAAATTTTTGTAAATCTTTTAATCTTCGTTGACCATCTAAATAAGATGCTAATTCTTCATTACTAGCATCGGGATCTGTTGGATTTGATGCTATGGAAACTCCGGATGCTAATTTAATCCAAGCATTTCTATTATTTAAATAATTTAATACTTCGGGGGATCTATCAATAGAATTAGAATTATATCCTGAACCATAAATCTTTTGCCTATGATCTATTTGTTTACTAACAAATTCCTCTATTGGTTCTCCAATGATATTTGACATAACTAAATTTCATTTAATTGTTCATATTGATTTACTATGTCCCCAACATTTCCTGGTATTCTAATTTGTACACCTAAGGGAGGAAATAATGAACCTTGATATGCTTGAGGGTTAGCAATTGCTACAACCCACCATAAATCTTTATCACCATAAAAGGTTTGAGCTAAAATATCAAACCTATCTCCTTCATCTGTATAAGCATATAAATCATCAAAGCTTAAAGGAATATCAGGATATCTAACAGTTTCTTTATATCGTTTACCTGTTTTAGTGCTTAATTCTGGTATGTTAGTATATCTTCCCATTAACCTACTTGACTTATTTTATCTACTTGATTAGTTGATCCTGTTTTTCTTTTATTTTTACTTGGAATATCAGTAGGTTGATAATTATTATTTGCAGCACTATCAGTTGTACCAGTTGCTAAGGCAATGTATCTTTGGGATCCAAGTGTTTTTAAATCACCTACTGTATTTTGTTGATTAATTGTACCAAAAGTATTGTTTTGTAATTGTGGTACAAAATTATGAATAGGAATAAAGTCAAAACCACTAACGTCTATCATAAAAGGTAATTCTTTAACTGTAGGGTCACTTAATAAGTCACCAGCACCAGTAGTTAAATTATCATCATCTGGTATTGCTATTTCCCAAGGTGATTCCATAGGTATAGTGTAATTAATCCCTTGCATTATTCCAACTTGTTTATAAAGATACCCTCCAACTGTTAATTCAATTAAATTTCCTCTCATATATCCACTTTTAGAATAATCAGGGGCACAAACTGAAGCTAAATAATTTAATTTTTGATACATTGGAATTAATTCCTGTTTGGATTGAGCTACTACTTTCCAAGATAAGGAAAACGACCTATCAAATCCTGCATAATTATATAGTTTTTCTCCTCTACCTGCAAATTCTTGGGAATCCCAACTTGCATTATATTCATCACTCATGTTTTCTAAAAATGCTCTAAAATGAATATAAGTTTTTAATGAAGGATTATCATTATCTATTACACCAATTCTAAATTTACAAAAATCATTTATTGGTTTTTTTAAATCAACATGCTCAGATTTATATAAAGGTAAAGCATTTATTTTATCTAAAGCTTCATTATTACCAGTTACATAACTTTTTGTTGCTTTTTTCCTACCAGGGTTTCCTAAATTTACTCTTTGTTCAATTCTATTACTAGCGGTTTCATAATCTAAAGAAGATACCCCTTTATTATTGGTTCTTTTTTGTCTAAAGTCTTGTACATCTTGAACCTGAGTGTATTCATTATTATCTGTTACTGTATTAACAGTACCAGAATCCATAGTTTCCTTATAAGTTAAAGTAGTGCCTAAACCTTTTACATTAGCGGTATTTGGTTTAAAACCATTAGTTCCATCAGCACTTGTTTGATAAACACTTTGTCCTACTTTACTAATTTCAGTAGCACTTAAATCATTATTATTAGTTTTAAATGTGCCATCATCACCGAAAAGATTAACAGTTGTTGGACTTAATGATTGATATATTAAAGAAACTGATTTTCTTACATTTCTTGTCTCATCTCCAAAGTATGTACCACCTCTAAAAACATAATTAGAAGTATTACCAGGTCCACCTTTAAATACACTATAATCAAAACCAAAATTAGTATCTGGAGTTGTACCAGTTTTGAAAAATTTTAAAGCAATTAAATTTTTATTATTACGACCTGTTCTTTGATCGTTAAGCATTGTAATATTTGTTCTTCCAATTCCAACTACAGAACCGGGCCCACCAGAGTAATTATATAATTCTGTTCCATTTTTATCACTAAGTATATTTCTTTCATAAAATTGAAATAATCTACTTAATACTTCACCACCATTGTTTGCATTTTGTCTTTCTTGGCTTGCTACTGTTTCAACATAGGTTGGATTACGTAATGGATCAAAATCATTTCCAGTTGTTGTATTAGCAAATGGATTAATTCCTTGTTTTAATAAATGTCCACCTAGTGGATTAGCCGCTGCTTGAAGTAAAGTTGATGATGGTAAATAAACACCATTATTTAGGGCTCTTCTATTTTTAGCTTCTAGAGATGAATTGCTAACTGCTAAAATATTTACTCCTGTTCTTGATAAAGCTTCCTGTTTAGCCGTAAATAAAAGACCATTAGGTGACTTTAAATCAAAAAACATTTTAGTTAATCTAGAAACATCCCTAACAACTGTTTCAGGAAGTAATTGACCTCCCCTTAAAAGGAAGTCTTCATTAGGTTTTGGTGAAGTTGAACCAAAATCAGCTTGTGTAAAAGTTCTTCTTGGTATTCCTCTTAATTCATAAGGTTGGCCACTCGCATTTGTATCGCGAGGACCAGCCCCACGTCTGTCATAGCCGTATTGAGGAGCTTTATAATCTGATAGATCAGTCCTTATATTTAGTAACCTAGACAATAAATTTAGATTTATTTTTTATTAAGCTTGTGTTGCAGAAAAAGCAGTAAGGTCATTGGTTCTATCTGCTGACTCAGGTACATCTACTACGTAATTTTGATATGTACCTACTTGAAAAGTATTATTAATTGGAATAACTCCATTTCCTTTCAAGGGTGCAGAAGGTTGTTCACCTTTTAAAGGTGTCAATGTACTTCCTTTTTCTTCGAATCTTTTAAGTAAAGGCATAATTTTTAATTTTAATGGTTAAACGTTTATTATAAATATTATTATTGTATAGAGAATGCACCCATATTAATAGCTGTACCTAGTTCTTGGTCATTCATTACTATTGTTGGTTGTGGAGCAGGTCTATTAAGTACTTTTCTTAATAAATCATTAGTCTTTTTGGCTTCGCCATCACCTATACTCATTGAACCAGGAGGACCTGACATTACATCATCTCCTCTACGTAAATTTGTGCCAGCAATAATAGTATCTTTATTATTAAGTGATATAGCTCCTTCAGGACCAAATAAAACTCTATTACCATATCCAGACCTATTTGAACCAGGTGATAATACATCATCTCCTTTTTTTTCATAACCTTTAAAAGCACTATAAATAGCGGCACCTGCAGCAACTGCAAGAGCAGGACCTACAATAGGTACTTTAGCTGCTTGTTTTGCGGCTTCAACTACTAATAAACCTAAGCTTTTTCCAAAACTTAAACCCTTTAAAGCTATATCCCTTGCTTCTAGGGCAAGTATAAGTTTTTTTCTTGCTATATATATTAATTGAAGACCAGAAACAATCATAAATGCTTCCTTAAATTCCATTATTAATCCAACAAGTGAAGTAAAACCACTTAAAATTGGTTCTAAAAATCCCATTACATCAGTAAATAGACCCTTTAATTGTTCAACCGAAGCATTAAAAGCTTCTTGAGCATTTTGTTGTTCTAATCTATTAGCTAACTCTTCTTTACCTAATGCTCTTAATTCTTGAGCATTTTTTCCTTCAATTTCTTGTTGAAATAAAATATCCGCTAATTGGTCTGAAGTCATACCCATCGCTTCTGCTAAAGCTTCCTGTTGTAGGACATTCATTTTTCCAAATTCTTCAAAAGTACCTGCTTCTCTAGCTAATTCTTTTGCTACTGTAGCCTGATCACCCATTAAAGCTGCTGATCTTGCTCTTTCTAAATTTATATCTTTACCTAATAATAACTCAGCTTCTAACTCTTTAGTAATTGAATCTTCAAAATCTAATAAAGCTCTACCTGCACTAGCAACATCTTCTAATGAAGCACCAAAAGCTTTAGCTTGAGTAATAGCTTTAGTTATTTCTACTACACTACCCCCTAATTGTGCCCTGGTAGAACCAGTAACTTTACCAACATCTTCTAGAATGGCTCTTAAACTATAAGATCTTCCTTCTTGTATTTGGATTTCACGGCTAGCAAGTAAGGCATTTTGATATTGTTCTTCAAAAGCTACTGAGCTTAATGTTGATGCTACTGCTAGACTATTTGCTGCTTCTTCTGATAATTTAACTGTTTTAGTTAATTTTGTTGCAGTTTCTAAAGTTTCTGTAGAAAAATCAGCTGTAAAACCAAATTGTTCTTGTACCGACATTAAAGTGTGAGCTAATGCCTTAGTGGTAACATTCATATCATCTGATGCCCTTGCAGCTGCTACTAATTCACTTTTAAGTCCTTTAGCTTCTTTTCTTGATAACCCCATTACCCTTTGGAAGTCTACAATTTTTTTATTATTGTCAAGAGCAGCTTTTCCAATTGTTAATAAAATAGTTAATGGATCAGTTAAAGATTTCATTAGGTTTTTACCCATTTCGCTAAAGGCTTTACCCATTACCATTGATTTCTTTTGGAAACCACTTAAACCTTTAGTTGCTTTATCAGTTTCAAGTTCTCTAGAGAATTTTTCTGCCTCTTTAGTTGCATCTTCAATTCCTAAACTTTTAGAAAGTCCACCAAGTCCCATTTTATCTAGAATTCCCCCAATACTTTTTAGTGCACCACCTGTTAATCCTAAATTCTTTTGTACTTGTTCCTCTTTTTTTATTCTTTTATCAATTTCATCATTAATTTCCTTAGTAATTGAGAATCCCTCTCTAGCACCTCTTATTAGTGCTTCTTCCTCATCTGTAAGTTGTTCTTTTGCTTTTAGTCTTTTAACTTCTAATTCAAAGGCATTATCAGATAAACCATTTAAACTTTTTGAGTTAGTTAATTCCTTACCTTTTTCTTTTATTATGTTCGAAGAAATCTGCTGTTTTTTCTTAAGAGCCTGAAGTTCCTTTAAATTCAATTGATCTAAACCTTCCTGATCATACTTAAGTTTAGTTACAATATTTTCTTGTTTTTGGAATTCTTTTGTAATTGATTTGGATAAATTTTCCTGCCCCTTTAATTCGCTAAGTATACCTTTAATTTGTTTTTGCAAATCTGCAAAAGTATTAGTTATATCTAAAGCCTCTCGTTTAGCCTCTCTTAAAGATACATTCATAGCCTTTACAGCAGAATTTGCATCATCTAAGTTTTTAATATCAAACTTAGGTGGTTCTGTATTAGTAAGTGCCTTATATTCTTTCCTTAATTCTTGAAGTTTCCTTTTCTGTTCCTCTAAGCTTGCCATGAGCAGTTATTTATATATTATAAATATTAAAAAGAGCAACTATTTGTAGCTGCTCTTTCCTTTATATGATTCACTTGCTTGAGTAAAAGCGGGTGTATTTATGGTTCCATCTGGATTGACCATTGTTGAAGAATTTTTTCCCTTAGTAGCATTTTCATATGCACTTTTTTCTTCTTTGTAGTAATCATCTATTTCTTTAAATACAAATTTTCTTAACCAAATAGGAAGATTATATATAGTATAGAAATCATATGAACCTTTACTATGAAATATTATAGAATGTAATTGTCTAAATAAATTAACTCTAACTTCTGCTGCTATTTTAGGCGTCAGGCCAAAAAAAGTTAAGCCCTATGGGCACTTTCACCTCCTCACCCGATCCTAAAACAACATTAAGATCCACATCGGGTTGTGTCTCTCTAATATGTTCTCTTAATGCTCTAGAATCTCTAGCTAATAAGAAATTATCAACAAAATTCCTAATATCTTTTGTATCATCACTTCCATTTACTGATGTAATAATATATTTTAATCTAGTAGAAAGTTCAGGGGAAGAATTTTTATTTATCTTTTTTAATCCTGCTAATTCTCTTTCAATTTTTTTCTCATCTCTACCAGTTATTACTTTATAAGTAATAGGTGTTTTACTATGAGGCAAATCAAAAGCAAATTCATTTGTACCTTCAATTAAAGTAGAACCATCAAATTCTCTATTTTCTAATTCAGATAAATCAATATTTTCTTTTTCACCATTAACTTCAACTTCATAATCATTACCATATCCTAAAATACGTGTAGCAATTAATAATGCATTTTTATCTCCAATAATAAGATCATCAATATTAATCTTAGTTACTAATACTGATTCTAATAGTTTATCTAAAACATTACCTTTTTGAATGTAAGATTGATTTGTTAAAATATCCTCTTCTTTTGCGGTCATATATTTAATTTCTACTTTACCGCTTGAAAGTGGATTGTCTTTGGGGTATACTAGTCCTTTTGATGGTAATTCAATTACCTCTGTAGGAAAATTAAGTTCACTCATAATCTTTATTTAATAACGTTATTTATAATAAATACTAAAAGGAAAAATTCTTAAAACGGATTAGTAATTACTTTTTATTTATTTTATTTTCAAATTTATCAAATCTTGAATCTATTAGTCTATAAACATCATCAAATTGATTTTGATAATCTAATTGTAAATCTTTAATATTATTATTAAAGTCTTTACCTAATTCATCTATAGCTAAATAAGCATTATCTATAGATTGATTAACATCTCTAACTTTGGTTTTCACCTTAAACACTCCTATCGAAGCATACCCTACTAAGAATACACCTACTGTGGATAGGACACCTAAAACAAATTCTAAATTTTCCATATCTTATTATTTTTAAATGTCAAAGAACTTTTCCTTTTTAGTATTGGTATATAATGTAAAAAAAGGCTTGACCGAAGCCAAGCCATTTTTCAAAGTAAATAATTAAAGGTTATATTGCCATATTTAATGGCTGGGTAAATAACCAACCCACGTGCTCTCTAGTATCTAAACTAAAGAATAATTTATTCATTTCACCACCTCTACGGTTTTTACTAAACCAAATAGCTCTACCACCTTCAGGTTGGAATTTAATATGAGCCATCGCGGTAATCATGTGTTTAAATCGGTTACTACCAGCGAATTCTCCACCTTTAGTAACCTGCTGAATGATCATAAAGTTAGTGTTTTTACTACTAGCATTTTCAGCTTTATTGTGTTTTTCAAACAAATTCAATAATTGAGTTTCAGCATTTTTCATAGTACCACCATGGAAATCCTGTACAGCAACTGCAAGCTCAGCAAATGAATCTACAAGAACTGAATCCCAACCTTCATGAAGAATTGATTTTAAAATCACTAATGGATCATGCTCAATCCAATCACCCATAAACAAAATAGGTAACGAACCAAACTTTGGGAATCTTTTAACCATCCCTACCATATCAATCTGAGTCATCTCACCTGATATAAATAATACTTTATTACCATTTTTATGCAAATTCGCAAGCATATCTAGTAAAACTGTAGTTTTACCAACACCTGGATCACCAACAAACGCAACATTAGTACCTTTCATCATTCCACCTTCACTAGAAAGTAAATTATCGATTTTAGTATCAGTTTTCATAGGAACGAACAATTCGGGATTAAACTTAAATGAATCCATTGTCATTGTTGTTGGCTTGAATCTTTTAACTATTTTACCAACTTTATGGCTTGGTCTACCTCTTTTGATTTTTACTGTATTTGACATAACCTTTATTATTATTAATTATTTACAGGGTAAATATACGATCCCTATCTCAGGTAACCAAATTTTTCGCGCGAGAAAGAAAAAAGCTTAACCGAAGTTAAGCTAATTTTCAAAAAGGGGTGGGTAAATTCTTAGAAATTCAATATACAATAGTCTGGTTGGACTGTCATTGTAATTTCTTGGGCAGCATTTTCATTATCCCAGTTAAAATCACCAAATGAAGCTTCTGTAATTAATGCTCCTTTAATAATCCATTCTGATACGATATCACCTACAGGTCCTAGTACATTAATTGTTAAGTCTTTCTTATAGAAATCACTATAACCATCTCTACCAGTTACTGATTCATGGTGTAATCTTACCCATTCCATTACTGCTTGAGCACCAGATGGTGTAATAGGATCAAATAATGTAAACTGAATTGTATTCCAAACTGTTTTTCCTTTTACATAACGTTGAACGTTAATATGGTTTAAAGGCACAGTTCCTTGGGTTACAGATACAGCTCCTACACCTTTCATAATATATGCTGGGAAACCATCAACAAAAGCAATAAATCTATTTTGTTGTTTTGGCTCAAAAGCTGTGAAAAATACTTCGTTGGGGTTTAATACTGCCATTTTATTTTCTTATTTTATTATAAATATTCTATTTTTTAATTTTTACGCTGGGAATGTTGCTCCTGTTGGTAGTACGTTGAAATCTAACATTATAAATTCAGCTGTTCTAGTTGGTTGTAAGAATATTTGTCCTACTAACTCATTTCTATCTATTACATCTGGAGTGTTATTACTTTCATCCATTACTACTTTAAACGCATACAATCCCTGTCTTTGTTGTACTGATTCTAAATATGGGTTAACTTGTGTTAAGAAATTTTGTCTTGTTGCAATTGTATTTTGTTCAAATACTAAATTATCTGCAATTTGAGAAATAAAATCCTTAAGTGTAATTAGTAATCTACGTACATTTACTCTATCTAATGCAGAAGCAGCTTTTTGTAATGTTTTCTGACCAAATACTACAACTCCTTGTTGTGGGAATGTAGCAATTGGATTAACATTTGCTTCATATAAAGTATCTCTATTAGTAGATGTTAATCTTCTTTCAGCTCTAACAACTTGTCCCATTCCACCTCTAGTAATACCTGCTGGTGCAAACCATGGATCACTTGAAGCATCTGTAAACGCATAAACACCAGGAATAAATGTTGAAGCTGGTATAAATACTAATTGTCCTGAATTTGGATCTACTGTTTGTAACCAAGGCCAGTAAGCAGCTGAATAACTATTATCTATTCCTGCAGCTTGTGTAGTTACTGTAGCAATTGGTTGATTATATCTTACTAAATCAATAACAGCGATTGCATCCCCTCTTGCAATAGTATTATTCATAACACTATTTACTTGTGTAGCATGATCTTGATAGTTAAGGCCTGGTACTGAAAGTACATTATATTGATAGCTATCTGTATCTGATAATAATGCGATTGCATTAGTATAATCTGAGCCAACTAATCCTTGAGCATCTGTAGCACTAATATTTTGATAAAAATTAGCAGCTCTACCTACTGGGATATTTGAACCTACAGCTCCATCAAATGAACCTGAACCTACTACTGGAATTGAACTTGTAAATTCGCTTTTAGCTATACCATTATTATCAAAATAATTTGGTGTAGCAGCATTTACTGATTTTACTCTTACATAATTAGAAATCTGTGGGAACGAACCCGATTCTTGTAAGAATGTATCAGATCCTTCCGTTACTAATGTGGTTGAAACATCACCAATTGCTCTTCCAATATAATTTGAAGCAAATGGGTCTAATGAAATATTATTATATTGTTCTAAAATTACTTTATTATTTGTATCATCATTACCTCTTCTAATAGCTAATGAAAATACACCTGAAGCTGTATTAGCACTTAAAATTTCCCATCTTATATTATCCACGGATCCACTTACTAATGCACCACCCGCTAAATTAAGACCACCTGTATCAGAACCTAAAGGATATGTATTATTTAATAATACACCTTCTGAAATAGTTTCTAATTCAAAAGCAGATTGGTTTTCAATCATTGCATCAGTTAAAGTTATTACTGGGGCAACACTAGGAGAACCTATATCACCTGCTGTAATACTTACTGCATCATTTGCGGCATAACCTGCTCCATCTTCAGTTACTATAATTGATTGAACTTCTGTTAATATTTGTGGTTGAGTTAAAGCACCTAATGAATAAGTACCACTACCCCCTAAATCACTACCTGCAATAGTTAATACATCACCTACTGCGAATCCACTACCAACTCCAACTACAGTTACAGAAGAAACAGCTTCACCACCAACAACAACAGTTGCAGTTGCACCTGTTCCACTTCCACCAGCTAAACTTACGGTATAAGTACCATTAACTAAACTTGTCCCACCACTGCCTAAAGTTAAAGTACCAATAATTAAAATTCCATTAGAATTACTAGTTACAACTTGAACCTGAGCACCTGATCCTGCACCACTATCTGTATTAAGAGCCACACCTGTATAAGTTGCTGGAGCAGCTGATCCACTACCTTGATTAGCAGCCATTCCACTAAGGATATTACCAAATAAACCACTAGTAGCTGATTCTACATTGTTTTGAATTGTTGTAGAAGTTGCAGAAGTAAATGATCCTGAAGTTACTCTTGTTACTAATAATGAAGTACCACCATTTTGGAAATACTGATTTGCCGCAATAGAAGTAAGATATGAGTATTCATTGGATCCACTTTGTAAAGCACCACCAAAAATTGCTTGGTAAGAACTAAACGAACTGATTAGTGTAGGTCTTTCAACTGGACCTATCACTGCTGGACCTATAATTGCTGCACCTCTTTCAACTGGTTGCGCAGTAACAAAAGATTGATCATTTTCTCTTGCTATTACACCTGGAGATATTAATGTTTCTGCCATTTTATTCTTTTATTTTAATATTGTTTTATTATAAATATTAAAACCTTTTTCAAAAAACTATTTTACTAAAGTAAATTCTCCAGTTTCTAAATTGATATTTCCTTCACCATATTTATCCTGAAGTTCTTTAGCTGTTTTATTTGATTTTTCTTGCAAGTCTGCTAAATTTTCTAATATAGCACCTCTTTGCCCCTCTAATAATGCCTTTTGAATATCAATACTACCTAAATTAAAAGTAATTTGATTTTGTTTTTGTTGATAACCTTGAAGTATTTCAAGTTCTTCTTTTGATAACTTAATTGTTTTACTCATTTTTATTTATTTATAAATATTTATTTAATTTTTGAACTACCATAGTTCCTCATAATTAATATTAACATAATTTGAATTATTATAATCTTCCATTAAATCAATATAATTACCATTATACATATACCCTATTTTTTGAATCTTGGGTAAGATTATTAATTTTTTCTTATCAGTAATTTTAACTTTAGTTTCATTAACTATAAAATCAAATCCCTTAGATTTATTATTATAAATTAAAGCTTTAGCACTATGTGGTGATGGGTGAACTGTAGGATGTGTATTATCATTTTGTAAAAGAATTTTAAATTCCTCATGCTTACTGTAATTAAGCATATCTGGTTCTTTTAAAGTGATTAATTCATCAACTTTATCTTTAAAAATTTCATAATGAAAATTTTTAATAACATCACCAAAATACTGTTCTGCATCTCTATATAAGATAGTTTTTCCTTCATTATTATAATAACCTTTTACATATTTTTCTTTAGAAAATAAAGGTAAAGTTCTTTTTAAATTTTTTCTACTGAACATATTAAAGATAAAACTTGGAAATCTAAATTTTTCATCTACCCTTTCATCTATAACTTTACTACTTAAAAGAGGTACTGGGTTTTTTAATTTATTAATAATGTTTTTAGTTAATTTAATATCATAATTAATAAAAGTATAATAATCAAAATTAAGAGATAAACCTAAATTACCAGCTAATAAAATTTGATTAATAGTAGTCCAACCAAAATCAAAAAGAATATTTATTGCTTTATAAGGTTTATCAAATTTAATTTTCATCCAATGTATCATTCCCCTATCGGGCCAATGTAATATTGGATTACTTTTATCATAGATAAAATAATCTACTTTATCCTGAATCTTTTCATTTACAGGTACATGAGAAACTACTAGAATTTTAAAGTTTTCTTTTTTTAATAATTTAATATTTTTATTCAAAAGAGAAACTTTTTCTTTTGTATTGCAATGACATTGTATGGTTATTAAATTACTTTTAGACATTTTTAACATTTAAATAATTAATAACAGAATCATAAACTTGTTTTACAGTAATTGATTTTTGCGCAATATGTTGTTTTTCAGTTCCTTGATATTCAGGATCCCAATCCCAATCGCCAGCATCAAATACATAGTGGGGATTAGACCAAATATTATTATTTACTGAGTGGTTTTCTAATTTAGTTAAATTACTAGTAAATTCATAACCATAAGGAATAAAATTATTAATCATTATAGTATGTTTATTTAATGCCCAATTGACCCAGGATAAACCTGATCCCAGCCCTATAAAAACTTCTGCATGATATAAATAATTCCAAGTCGTTGGCCAATCTAATTCTTTTTTATTTATTATATTTTTTCCTTCAAAACCTTCATAGGATATATTTACTACTTTATATCCTTTTTTATTTAATTTATCTGCTAATTTTCTCCAATTATCATAAGGCCATTCTTTTATGCCTGCAGTTGATCTAGGACCAATACAAATATATTTTTCTTTTATAGGTCTTTTGCTAGGACTAAAATCTACACCATAATTTAATTCTCTATAAGGAACATTAAGTATATCAGTTATTGTTTTAATTAAAGGTATAGTATTAGCTTGTATTGGATTTTTCAAACCATTATCCCATTTTCCGTTTTTTTTAAACCAACCGATTTTATAATGAGCATAAGCATTATATAAAATATCTGGCTTTATAAACTTAATATCTTTATATGCTTTTAAATTTTCAAACCATTCATTATGGAATGTACTAACACATACATTACATTTATATATTTTTTTAAATTCTAATACATGAGGCATCCAGGCTAAAGTATCACCAATAGATTTTGAATCAAAACTAATTTTTATGTTTTTACCTTTAACATCAAAAGTATGGACAACTTTATCATTAATTTTAATTATCCAAGGAATATAAAATTCCTTATTACTTTTAGTCCACATATTATTAGATATAACATCTGAATGTTCCACTTTATTATTAAAACCATTAATAAATTCAATCTTATAATTTGACTTATTTTGTCCTAGAACTTCAACTTTAGGTCCATTTTTAAAGCTAATTTCTATTTTATTAGGTGGTAAATTATTTAAAAAATCTTTTAATTCATTACTAGCTATTTTAGCTGCATTTTCCCAAGTAAATTGTTCCCTAATACTAACAGATTCTTTTAATGCCCTTTTTTTATGTTTAGAGTAATTTACATATGCATCTCTCATTACTTTTTTTAAATCATCAAAATCAGGTTCATAAAATTCACCAGATAATTCTGATTGAGAATAAGCAGTATGTTCACCACCTATAGCTTGTGTTTTACCCTTAATTTTAACTGGTAATCCTTTACCTTCAGCAAATTCAAGTTGTGCACTGCAATTAGAGTAAATAGAAGGAGTACCACAAGCCATTGCTTCTATTAGAGGCAAATTCCATCCTTCGGAACGTGCGCAAGATAAAAACACATGACCTTTTTGTAAATACTTTATATATTCTTCTCTAGTAGGAAAATGTTTTATTTTAAGTCTAGGATCCTCTAAATTGTAATATTTTAATCTATTTTCAGTATTTTTTAATTTATCTTTAGCAAAGGGGTTATCAACTGATAAAACTAAATCTACGGGTTCATTTTCTTTAAATTCACTTAAAAAAGCTTCTATAATTTCTTTAGTTGATTTACGATAATCCCATCTACCAAAAATTAAAAATTTAAATCTATCATCTTTATATTCTGGTAATGTTACTTTTTCGTTTGGAAAAAATATATTACCATCAACAGCTTCAGGTATTACTTTTACTTTACTTGGATCCATACCTTGTTTAATACTACATTCTCTTTGCCACTTGGATGGAACCCATACTTGATCACAATATTTTAATCTATCAAAAAAAGTTTGGGGATATCTAGTTGTTTCCCAAACTGTATATCCTATTTTAGGTCCATCATAATTTTGATAAAAATAATGATGATCAACTTCAGCTAAAATTATATTAACATTATGTTTAAAATTATTGGGGTAATTTTTGTAAATAGGTCTATCACTAAGTTCTGTTTTATTATTATCATCCCATAATGATTGTTCTACTAATAATTTTTTATCTAAATCATTAATATAATTTTCATTATTATGAGATTCATCACTATGATGAGTCCATGATTTACCAATAGTAAAATTTTTTACTTTAACTGGGTGAGTTTTAGAAAGTTCTCTAAAAAATTCCCTAGTGTGGTGGTTATAACCTGTAGAACCTATATAACACCCATGTACATAAATTTTAGGCTTTATTTTTTTCATCTACCCCAAATTTACTTAACCTGTACCAAGCTCTTTCGTGTAGGAAATAAAGTACCATTTTTGTAATTACTTCTACGCCTCCAATTGCCAATCCTATCCCCCATGAACCTGTAATTAATCCCGATAATACTATTGTATCTAATGTTCCTATTATTCTCCATGAAATTGTTTTAGCAATGTGCCTTTTATAGCTTACCATCTTTTCTCAACTTTTCTCTAATTTTAGTAGCTGATATTTTTTTAACTTTAGTTGGGGGAACATGTTCAATAATATCATATCCAACACCTCTTCCATAATTAACAGAATCAATATCAGGAATAATTGATACAAATACTTGATCTTTTTTTATAAGATCAGCTAATTCCTTTTCAATATTATTTTTAACTTGATCTGGGTACCATGGTTGTTCTTCTGTGTGTTCACAACTTCTAATTGCTATCCAAACTTTTTTACCTAACTTTAATCTTTGATCTATTAACCAACGATGACCTTCATGCCATGGTTGGAAACGACCTATAAACATACTATACTTTGACATAATTTAAAATTTTAATTAACGATTCTTCAGGGGTTTCAAATGTGGTATCAACATCTAAATAATCAAAAATAGGTTTTTGAAAATCTACAACATGATATTCTTCTCTACCTCTTCTAGTTTCCGCTATATTATAATGTACAAAAATTTCCTGCAATTGCCACTCCATTATATCCTTAAATTCTTCTCTTTGATCCAAATAAGGAGAAACTAAAGATACAATTACATCTTTACCTTGGTTATGTAAATAGTGAGCTATTTTTTGAGCAGCATCTATATTAGCTATTCTACCCTTCATAGAATAGTCTTTATTTTTAAATAACTCTCTCATTTCATCCCCATCTATTCTATAAGCATGAGGAAGATATTTTTCTTTAAGTAAATTTGCTAAAACCGTTTTACCAGATCCTGGTTGTCCTGTAAACCAATATATCATATATTATAATTAAAATATTCATAAAACCAAGGGTAAGTATTAACTATATTTTGCGATAGTTCTATACCTAAATACTTATTATGTTGTTCCTGCACTGGTTTAACTTCTCTGCGAATTGCATGGTCACCAAATATACCATGTATAGTATCATCTTCCTGAGTTAGTTGTTTAACGTTATCAAAATCATGTTGATATCTTTCTACTTCAAAATAATCATAAATTTTATTTAATTCATCTTGAGGGTTTGAAGTTAAATCTTCAAATCGTATAAATAAAATATTTTTATCTATACCTTCATCTATTATTTGTTTTAATCTTTCTAAAGCTAGACCTATTGGGGGTGTTTGTGCCCATAAATCAACTCTTTTAGCTGTTGTAGTACCTGTCATTTCACTCCAGTTAACTATACCACTATCTTTGTCTGGGTTTTTTCTAAAATTTTTTTCCATAGAAGTATAAATGGATCTTAAATCTCTAACCATACAAACTATTTTTGGGTTAGGATAAAATGAATTTAAAAAATCATAATATATCCCCCATCCTCTAGATTTATCAACTACATATTTTTTATCTGTAATACCATTAAAAAATCCCTTTATTCCCTGACGACAAAAACTAAGCCATCCTTTTTTCATTAATTTAGGATCCTGAGCTTGAAAAGCTTTATCATTTGTATAATTATTTCTAGCTGCAAATAATAACTCTAATACACCAGAAGTAGGTGTTACATAAAAGTCAGGGTTTTGTCCTAAAATATTTTGTAATAAGGTACTACCTGCTCTTGGTAATGAAGATTGGAAAAATATATTTTCCATTATTGTTTATTTATGGAAGTTATAATTTTATTAGTATCAAATATTTCACCTAAATCATTATAAGGTATCCTATGAATATCCTCTGATAAATTAAATGGAGAATAAATTGCCTGAGTTAAATCAGGTTCTTTAGTATATGGATTTGCCTTTATGTTATCATGAATTTTATAACCAAAAGTTTCTGGTTTTGTTTGAATCCAACAAACTGTAGATTTAATATCTAAAGCCGCAGCCATATGTTGGGCAAAACTATCAATTAATAATCTTTTATTGGACAATTGCAATAATATAGCTATACTTCTAAAACCATCTAATGCTTGCATTGTATCTTCATATACTTTTTGATCCTCCCTTTTAATATGAATAATTGTATAATCATTTTTATAATGATCTATAATTTCCAGCATATTAGTTTCAGGTATATCTCTTGTCCATGAATATTGATAACCTAGTCCTTGTGGTCCTCCATTTGATTGGATTGCTAAAATGGGTTTATCTGTTTTATAATAAGGTTTAAAATAATCAATTTCGGGTTGAGATAAATAAATTTGAGGTTGTTCATTATTATATCTTAGACCAAATATTTCACACCATGTTTTTAGTAAGTTAATGGGTTTTTCTAAAATAAAATCACCATGTCTATAAGGATCAGCAACAAATATTTTACATTTTTGATCTTTAATAAATTTATTAAATAACCCATTTACTTGATTGGGGGTATAAATTTCACTTACATTGGGGTTATTTAAAAAAACATCTGGGTAACCCGATACAATAATTAAGTTTGAATTTTTATAGCGTTTTTTAATAACTTTTATCATTGCGGTAGCCATTATTGATTTACCTAGACCACCATCTATTTGGAATATAATATTCATAAGTTTACAACTTTTTATTTACGTTAATATACAACTTTATTTTTGATACTTCAACTGATTTTGATAATTTATTTTTTCTTCTTTTGTTTTTAGTACTTCAACACCTTTCCAAGCTTCAACAGCAGCTTTATCTTTTCTTGTAGCAACAACTAATACATTATATTTACCAGGATCAGATGCTGTAATTTTTACTTTTGTAGCACTTAAATTTACTAAACCAAATGCTCTACCTAAGTTATCAACTGGGTTAACCCAAACTTGGGAATTAGTATTTAAATACCTATAATATTCAGGTAATATAATTTCACCTTGTAGATCTTCTTCTATTTCAATTTCAAATCTATAAATGTTATCTCCCGCAGTTGGTGATTCAACAAAACTATGTTTTAAATTATGTGTAGCTTCTTTTTCTGGGTTTGGATGGTCAATAGTAAATGTACCAGAAGATTTTGATAAGGAACCATAGGCACAAATACAACAAGTTACTAATTGGTTATTAGCAGTTGCAGTCTTTGAATATGCACCAAGTATAGCTACTTGATTACAACAACCTGCATTATTATTACAACCTACTACAAAATTATTATCACCACAAGATCTATTACATCTACCAAATATAGCAGATGCTATTGATTGATTTGTAGTACTACCACCACCTGCACAGTTACAAAATCCACCTACAATATTATATCTTGCTTTACAACAAACTTTATTAAGAAGCCCACCAACTATAGCATTATCACAAGCACAAGAATCAATTATGCAGTTTGAACAACCCATGATATAGTTATTGAAAGGTGTACAAGAACCAACTACCGTATCACTACAAATCTTGTTACCACAACCACCTAGAATATAATTATCGCAACCATATTTTATAAAGTTACTTACACCTCCAAATATACCAGCTCGTAAAACACAACACATCGAATTATTAATACCACCACCAATAACACTATTTCTTGTGTTACACCTCATCATATTTCCACTACCACCACCAATAAAATTACGTTTCCACGCACCACCAGAACATAAACAAATAGTATTCAAATAACCACCTGAAATAGTATTTAATGCACCTGAATTAGTTATTCTATTTGATTTACCCCCTCCTATAACATTAAATCTATTTTTTCCAGCTGCGGTTGAAGCGCCAGAAGAACAAATTAAGTTGTTGTAACCACCCGAAATAGTATTTCCTTTATTAGTATATTGACCACTTAATGTAGCACAGGATTGATTAATTAAATTTGTAGCACCACCACCAATTGTATTATCTTGCGCATCACCATTACAATCACAAATACGATTTTGCACACCACCTGCAATGGTATTATGGGGAGAGTGTCTGCAAGTGGTTCCTAAACCACATGCCAGAATTAAATTCGAAAGACCACCACCAATAACAGAATTATTAGCATATTGTTGGATGCAATTAAGTTGTCCTCCAGCAATTGTATTACTAATAGAAACAGAACCTGTAGATGCATTTATACAGTTTTTAAAACCACCACCAATTGTACTATAACATGATCCACATCCTGCCCAACCTGAAATTGTATTGCAAGAACCTCCTGCTATTGTAGCACTACAAGCTGAAGCACTTTGGATACAATTTAAAAAACCACCACCAATAAAAGTATGACAAGCTTTAGAAAAGTTTCTTTCACCACCAGTTATAACACCACAATTTATAGCTGAACCTGTATTTTTAGAACCTCCCCCAATAAAATGATAATTACCATTAGCACAATTCATACAACCACCACCTATTCTTCCTCCAAAACCTGTTACACAATTTTTTATACCACCTCCTATGGAACCATAATCAGCATCTACCATATTACAACAACCACCTACAATTGTACCAAAAGTTTCAGCATTAAATACTTTATTTCTACTTCCACCTCCTATAAAACTATAATCGGCGCATGCACAGTTTATATAACCTCCACCAATTGTAGCATAATCTGCATTAATTTTATTACCTCTACCACCACCAATTGTAGCAAAAAGTCCCGCTGATGTTATATCGTTTAAACACCCACCACCAATAAAAGCACATCCCGCTGAAGCAGTATTTCTAATACCCCCTCCTATAGATGAATATTGCTCCTTTACCGTATTTTGTTGACCTGAAAATACTCCTGCGTAATACCCACTTACTGTGTTTCGAAAACCACCCCCTAAAACGCTATACTTTCCAGATACTGTATTACAAAAACCACCTCCAATACTAGAATAATAATTAGATACAGTATTATTAAATCCTGAAAATACTCCTGCAGTAGGTGCACTAGCAGTATTTCTAAAACCACCACCTATAACAGAAGATGCTACACCAGTGATTTTATTATTATTTCCACCTAATATGGAAGAGCAATATCCTGAGTTAGAATGGTTTTGACCAATAGTTACATTTTGATTAACTGTTAAAACAGTACCATCAAAAGTTAAATTAGCTTCACCATTAATTGTTGAAGTACCAGTAGCTGTTAATACTCTATTATTTACATTATTTGTAATTGTTGTTGTACCACTAGTACCTGAAGAACCACTTGTACCACTAGAACCAGAAGTACCAGAAGAACCTGAAGAACCAGAAGTTCCACTTGTACCAGGACTACCAGTTGCACCACTTGTACCACTTGAACCTGAAGAACCAGAAGAGCCACTTGTACCACTAGAACCAGAAGAGCCACTTGTACCACTTGAACCACTAGAACCTGAAGATCCTGATGTACCACTAGAACCTGAAGATCCAGATGTACCACTTGTACCTGCATCACCAGTAGCACCTGAAGTACCTGAAGAGCCAGAAGTGCCACTAGTACCAGATGAACCAGAAGTTCCACTTGTACCAGGACTACCAGTTGCACCACTTGTACCTGAAGAACCTGATGAACCACTAGTACCAGAAGAGCCAGAAGAACCACTTGTACCACTATTTCCTGAACTCCCCGAAGAACCACTTGTACCCGAAGAGCCACTTGAGCCTGAAGTACCACTTGAACCAGAATTACCACTAGAACCTGAACTTCCACTTGTGCCATTAGTTCCAGATGAACCAGAAGAACCCGAAGTACCATTTGTGCCTGAAGTACCTGAAGAGCCCGAAGTTCCACTACTTCCACTTGAACCTGAAGTACCTGAAGAGCCATTTGAACCACTAGAACCAGAAGAACCACTTGTACCACTTGAGCCAGAAGATCCACTTGTACCACTATTTCCTGAACTTCCAGAAGAGCCGCTTGTACCTGAAGAACCACTTGAACCAGAAGTACCAGAAGAACCAGATGAACCTGATGAACCACTTGAACCCGAAGAACCTGAAGTACCGTCATCACCTTTATCACCTGTTACTACAAATGAAACTACTAATGCTTCGCCTCCTGAAAATGGTGATGTAGCCGAAGATGCTTCAGCACTTATATTTATTGTCCAATAAGTACCTTGATCTGTTAAATCTGAAATAGCAAATAGGATAAAGTTTTCTTCAGCAAATTTATCTGCCATTCGCATATGACCTTTTACAGCTGAGGTCGAACTGTCTATTGTTTGTAAAAATGATTCTATACTATCACCATCACCTGTTGTTTGACTAATTGCCGCAATAGTAGAGGTATTTTGGTTTGATTGGTTTAATCTTATATCTCCATTACCTGGATCTGCCCCAACGTTTGTATTAGCTTCAAAATCATAATTAAATGAAGCACCACCAAAGTTACCATCTTGTCCTGATGTACCAGAAGAGCCACTTGTTCCACTTGAACCACTTGAACCAGAACTTCCACTAGAACCACTTGAACCACTAGACCCACTAGTACCAGAAGAACCACTTGAGCCAGAAGTACCTGATGAACCACTTGAACCTGAAGTACCTGAAGAACCAGAAGATCCTGAAGTACCATTTGTACCACTTGTACCACTTGATCCAGAAGTACCACTATTACCAGAAGAACCACTTGTTCCACTAGAACCATTTGAACCACTAGAACCAGAAGATCCACTAGTACCTGAAGATCCAGAAGAACCAGAAGTACCATTTGTACCAGATGTACCAGAAGAACCACTGCTACCAGAAGAACCACTTGACCCTGATGAACCACTAGTACCTGACGAACCACTGGAGCCACTTGTTCCACTTGTACCAGAACTTGCAGCATTTTCTCTTGTACCAACAACACCATCAGTTGAAATTACTAAAGTTGTTGTTTCCGAAGCTTGTTGGGCTAGTTCAGTTAAATTTAAATTAGCAAATGAGGCTGTTGTAGTAGCTGAACCACTTAATTCACCATCAACTTCTACTAAACCGGAACCACTAACCGAAAGAATTGGCACCCCAGAAATATCTGAAGCAGCAAATACAGTACCTAATAAATCATCAGTGACCGAAAATAATTGTCCTTGGGAACCTTGAACATCTAAAATTGTTGAACCCGACCCTGAAACCGTTAATTTAGTTGAACCAGAAAATGTTAAATTTGCGGATGCTGAAGCAGTTGTTCCATCTACATCAATTAAAACTCTATTAACCCCTGAATCAACAATATTGATAACACCACTAGTACCAGAACTTCCACTAGAACCGGAAGAACCACTTGAGCCCGAAGAACCTGAAGAACCACTTGAGCCACTTGAACCAGAACTACCAGATGTTCCTGAACTTCCAGAAGAACCACTAGTACCTGATGTACCATTTGTTCCCGAAGTTCCACTTGAACCACTAGTACCAGATGAACCAGAAGAACCTGAAGTACCATTTGTGCCAGAAGTACCTGAAGAGCCACTAGTACCTGAAGAGCCACTTGAGCCAGAAGTTCCATTTGTACCACTTGTACCTGATGAACCACTTGTACCAGAAGATCCTGAAGAACCACTTGAGCCACTTGAGCCACTTGAACCTGAAGAACCTGAAGAAGCGGCATTTTCTCTTGTACCAACAATCCCTGATGAATTAATTACTAGCGTAGTATTTTCAGATCCTTGATTTGAAAGACCAGTTAATTTTAATTCATCTAATTCAGCGCTAGAACCGCTGGTTATTACTTTTTTCCAATTTGGCATATCTATTCTATTAGGTTGGCTACTGTTTCTTCAGTCCACTTCCCTTACGGGCCATAATATTTGTTATAAATATATTCTCACCTTTTCCTATTGACCAGGTGGGGGTGGGATTTGATTTTCTTCTATTTGTTCAACATTAGCTATTTTTATATCTAATTTACCTTGTAAGTTAGCTACAAAAATGGCATCAATACCTTTTATTGGAATACAATCAAGAGATTTTCTTAAACATCTAAGTTCTCTTAATGTTAAATTTGTTAAATTGTAAGACATAACTTTTATTCTATTTCAGCAATTTCTTTATATTTTTCTTGGAGTTTTAAAGTTGTATTATAACATATTTCTACATATTCACCTTTGAATAAGGCATTTTTTATTGTGACAAGTAAAAATTGTAATTCTGCAGCAGTTAATTCTGTATTAATAGTAGGAGGTTCACTTTTTTTAGTTTTTCCTCCTACCACTACATTTTTAGTATTTAATCCCATAAACCTTTTTAATAATTTTAATAACAATTTTTTTACTATTAAGAGTAAATAAATATATCTTGTGATGATGAAACAAATATATTTCCTTTAGCTACATATCTTAAAGCAACATTAGCTGTTGTATCAGCGGCACTTCCACCTACAACAACTGAAGAAACAAATGCATCAGGTGCAAAGGCAGCAGATCCATCATCAGCATCTAATGATCCCGAGAATCCCCATCTTGTTGTTCCAGCATCAAAGAAAAATCCTTCTCCTTTATCCTGTGTTGTTTGTTGTACAACTAAACCACCATCTCCAACTGTTGTTGAACCAGAGGCTAATAATATAAATCTATCTTTAACTAATAAATTTTCTGTATTTCTAAATGAGGCAGTACCATCAACAGTTAAATCATGAGTAATTAAAACATCACCAGTAACCGTTAAAAAACCGTTACCATCAGATCCACCATCACTAACAAATGTTAAATTTTGTTCTGCATTAGCATTATCACCATCAATATCAGTTAATACTCTATTATCACCTGAATTACTAATATTAATTACACCACTTGTACCTGATGAACCACTTGATCCAGATGAACCTGAAGATCCAGAAGAGCCACTTGAGCCAGATGAACCCGAAGTTCCAGAAGAACCAGAAGAACCACTAGTACCAGAAGAACCACTTGAACCAGAAGTTCCATTTGTACCACTTGTACCTGAAGAACCACTTGTACCTGAAGAACCAGAAGAGCCACTTGTTCCAGAAGAACCTGAACTA
>VTLG01002147.1_pt1 | contig 140187 bp, 204 predicted proteins | sample 4694571 | NCBI WGS metagenome assembly VTLG01 (sample SAMN12604809, study PRJNA352737) | marine metagenome | biome: ENVO:00000447; feature: ENVO:00000209|ENVO:00000569|ENVO:01000036; material: ENVO:00002151; isolation source: viral sequences binned using virsorter ... | reverse complement strand
ACATCTAATCATCAAGATTATGTAATAATTGCAGGTGGTGGCGGCGGTAATGGAAATCATTCACATCAAGGTAACTGGGGTGGATTCGGATTTGGTGTCGGTGGTGGAAGTTGGAATGCTGAATATGGTGGAAGAACTTCCAGTAGCTCTTCAACAGGAGGAGCCGGATATAATGGTTATGATGGTTCTGGAGGCGGTGGTGGATATCCTAGATCTACTGTAAATGCCTGGAACTATGGTGGTTCTGCCAATGTCTTAAATCAATACCACGGAGGCCGAGGTGGTGGACCAGTATCTACTGCGTCAGATTACTCAGGAGGTGGCGGAGGAGGAGGAGCTGGAGGTGGCGGTGGATCTGGTTCAGGTGGAACGGCTACTAACAATATTGGCGGCTCTGCAGTAGCCGGTGGTTATTTATCCACCACTACTACTGTTAGTGGGTTTACTGCAGAAATTGTACCAATGGGTGGCGGTGGTGGAGGAGGACATACTAATGACTGTGCTGCAACCGGAGGAGGTGGTGGAGCATTATTGTTTACTGCACATAATACATCATGGGGAAGTGTAATGGGTGTAGATATACCCTATCACGGTTCTACTCAGAGAACTACTGATTTTCAGCTTAATGCAATTAGTGAATATAATGCTTATGACGAGTTATCAACATACTCAACAACGTATTTTGGATATAACATGACTACTACAGCACCAGCCTCAGGAGGTATTCAAGGTTTAGGTTATGGTGGCGCACAAAATTCCAATGGTACTGATGGATGTGTTATAATAGCTAATATTAATGAAACAATAACACCAACAATTTTATAAAGGTATTAACAATGAAAAGAAATGGTGGATTAATTAGGCCGGGTAAAGTTGCAGTTGATAATAATACTGCATCAGGTGTATTCGATTTATTTGATCAATATGGTTATAGAAAAGATCTCAAGTGGCCAACACAGCCTGTTATTACTTCTGTTGTGGCTTCAGGTAATAATAATCCAGACAATGCTGGAAATTTATTATATGGATCTCCAATTACATTAACTGTTAGTGGCGAAAATTTTGTAGGAAACAATTTATTTTGTGAATTTAATTCTATTACTAACATACTTAATAATATACCCGACGAGCAATTAAATATAGTAAGTGATGTATCAGCAGGATTAGAGTTTACAATTCCATTACAAAGAAATGGTCAAGTAGCAGCATCTCTTACTGCCATTATTAGAAAAGGTACCAATACTAGTGGAACCATATTATTTCAGCAATCATTTAATGTTGCTGCTTATATTGTAGAGGCGTCAAATAATCATCCCGTAGATGAAGGTCAGACTGTATATACAACTTTAGATATTACTGGTGTTGGATCAGATGTACAAAATACTCTTGATGTACGTTTTGAAAATAACTGGTCTACAGCAGATTTTTATTCTGATATAACACCATATGATTATAGCGGAAGTTATAACTTTTCAACCACAAAGGTTACCTATAATGGTAATATGGGTACGACAAGAGAAGATGCATTGATAGAAGGTACCGAAGGTTTTACAATATCACCTAGGGCTTGGAATAATGATACATTAGGTTACAATTATTTTTACGGTTTTGCTAATACTGGAAATGGTTATACAACATTTCAAATAACCGATACGTCTTATTTTGCTGGAGCAACATTTAACCAAACTAATATTGATGAAGGCTCAAGTATGGTAATTACATTTGAGGCTAAAGATGTAGCTGGTCGCTCTTATAGTTGGGAAATTGTAGATACGTCAAATGCCTTATTTGACGAAGCCCAATGGCAAACTGCTGTTTCTGGAACTGGTAGTTGGGGTTACAGTACAAATTCAAACGGCAATTATAATTTTCAAATTCAGGCTATTCCTGCTGTTGATTTTCTAACTGAAGGAAATGCCACTTTTAAGATACGATTAAAAAATGATCAAGGAACAGTTGTATTTACATCAAATAATCTTACAATTAATGATTCGAGTTATTTGGTAAGTGTTAATCAAACTGCAACAACTATAAATGAAGGTTCTAGTGTAACATTTACAGTTAACGGCTATGGTGGAGTACCTAATACAAATTATCCTTATTATTGGAAAACTGAAGAGGTTTCCGTAGGTACCGGGTATTTTCAAGAAAATGATTTTACAGATAGTGCCTTAGAGGGAAGTTTTTTATTATCCCCATCAAGTTGGCCTAATTTTTCAGGAACAATAACTAGAACAGCAAGAGCTGATGGTTTTACAGAAGGCGCAGAGAGCTTTCAGTTAAAAATTGGACCAACGGCAAATAGTGTTACCAATAATGCTGGTAATGTTGTGACCATATCCGATACTAGTACAGGTACGGCAGAACCAAATCCCCAAACTTTTACTGAATGGGATTTAAAAGTTAGCTCTGCTCCTACAGGTTTAACGTATGTTCCTTCGCAAAGTAATCTCTTAACTGCATTTAATACTACATATGGATATCAAACTGCTGGTAATGCTGTTGGTGCAACCTATGAATTATATACCAGTAATAGTTATCAAGGAGATCATTTATTTGAAACCACGGTGTTATTTGCCAATGGTTGTTCTGATCCAGCAATTGCAATATGGTCTAGCGGAACACCGTCATGGCAATGGGGTACTAATTCTAGTAGAATATCATTACAACAAAACTGTACCGGCCCTTATTTATATGGAACATCTCAGACAAGTGGTGCTGGTGGTAATACTCCTACTAGTAGTACTAACCCAATAACCCTACATCTTCATCATCAACCATCTTTAAGTAGAACCAGAGCCTGGGTTACCACAGTAGCAGATGATTGGGGAAATGAAACAACAAATAGGGTAGGTAATATTATGCAAATTTCTAATAATTATGGTAGCAGTGGGGTATATTGTGGACTTTCATCAGATTATGATGGAGCCAGTCTTGGCTCCACTTCTACTAATTTTACCAAATGGAGAATTACACCAGGATAATATGATAAATGAGGAAATAATTGAATATAGATTAGAGGTATGTAAAAAATGCCCACATCTACTTTTTAATTTTATATGTAAAAAATGTGGATGCCCTATAAAAAGAAAAGTAAAAAATGCATCTGCTGATTATTGTCCGGATAATAGATGGAAAAGATAAATGTTTACAAATTTAACAGAAATAAATGACGGCATAAAAAATTACACTAGTACTTCTAGTGTAACAGATGTCTGTAATAAATTTTCTGAATTAGGATATGAAGTATTTGCAACTCCCACTAAACATAATATAGATAAAAGTTTGGTTGGAGCTACTACAATAACCGAAAAAGGAAAATTTAATTATCCAAAATTTGATACATATTTAGAAGATGTTAATGGTCATCCTCTTATAGGAATTGCCGCTTATGATAATGATAGATTTTATGGTGTCGCATTAATGCGTTTTATTGAATACAATAATATTAAATTAAAAGATTTATTTTATCCAGATACTTCAAAAACCATACACACTTATGCAACAAATGCAATAAATAATTCAATTACACATTCTGAATTTGGAACTACAAAAATAAAATTTTCCAGTAATTTTAATACTGGAAATGGATACACTTCTATAGATCAATTTTCAAATAAAAATGTACTTTGGGGTTTTATAAATGGACAAGATTATGATGGGGCTAACGTACAGGATTATGAATCAAAAAATATAGGTGATTTAAATCAAGATGATCCTGATAATATTCACGTAGAAGTAAAAACTCATTATGTTCCCATTATTTATCGTCATAAATCAAATACATATGGAATGTGTGATGAGGATAATAATAATTTTTATTGGGGAGGATTGTATTATATGTTAGAACACAATCCTGAATGTATATTTTATGTATTTACAAAATTTGTGGAGTAATAAATGCTATATTCTTTAAATGGTTCCTATCCACAACCTATAGGAAATAGAATTAGACTTAGTAATGGTAAAACCAGAACAGATTCTTCAACATTTACTGAAGATGAGTTATCTGATGCTGGTTACCAAGTAGCTCCTGATATTCCTGAAAGACCAGATAATGTTACATTTTGCAAATTAGAATGGAATGGAACCGATTGGGAATATAGAACAACACCCACAACAACTGAAATGAAAGAGGAAAGACAAAAAATTTTAGATAAAATAGATGTTATGATAAAAGATGCTAAAGCTACTAGAAAATTAGCAATACAAAATGGAACTTCTGATATTTACATAGACAAATATATTACAGATCTTTATGATTTAACTGTTAATATTTATAATCCATTTGATATTATTTGGCCTACACATGGTGATGGAAATATAGTAAATCCAGATGGTGGAGATTCTTCTTTAGAAGAATAATTTTGTTATAAATACATTATATAGAAATTAAACGGAGTGCTTCATGGCCAATCCTACTTCAAGAGATACATTAATTGATTACTGCAAAAGGCGGCTTGGCGATCCTGTATTAGAAATCAACGTGGACGAAGACCAAATTGATGACAGAATTGATGAGGCAATACAATACTGGCAAGAATATAATTCAGATGCAGTTTTCAGAACATATATTTCACATCAAATAACTGCTGATGATGTAACAAATAAATATATTACCTTGGATTCAGACGTTTTATATATTGTAAAAATGTTCAGTGTATCAAATACTACAACAAGTGGTATAAACTTCTTCGATATCAAATACCAAATGATGTTAAATGATATTGCCAATATGCAAAATTATGTTGGTGATTTGGCATATTATCATCAATTACAGCAATATCTTTCATTATTGGATATGGAATTAAATGGTGTTCCACAAACGACTTATTCAAGAAAACAAAACAGATTATATATTCATGGTGAATTTCAAGCCAAAGATATAAAGGAAAATGATTATATTGTTTATGAAGCATATAAAAAGATTCCTACCAGTAACACTAATATTTGGAATGATATGTGGTTAAAATCATATGCAACTGCCTTAATAAAAGAACAGTGGGGTATGAATTTGGTTAAATTTGAAGGTATGCAATTACCTGGAGGAGTTGTGCTAAATGGCAGACAATTTTATGATGATGCTCAGGCAGAAAAAGAAGATTTAAAAGAAAGTATAAGACTTGAACATGAATTACCACCTGACTTTTTTATAGGATAATCAGATGAGAAATATCTATTTTTCCGAAAAAGTTAAATCAGAACAAAATCTGTTTGAAGATATTATCATCGAATCCCTAAAAACCTATGGGCAAGATGTTTATTATTTACCTAGAGATATTGTAAACGAAGACGAAATTTTTGGTCAAGACGTTCCTTCCACATTTAATTCATCATATCGTATAGAAATGTATATTGATAATATTGAAGGATTTGAAGGAGAAGGTGATTTATTTACTAAATTTGGAGTGGAAATTCGTGATGAGGCTACCTTTGTTGTGGCCAGACGAAGATGGTCTCAAACTGTAGCCAAATACGACAATGATATTAATAGTATTAGACCAAAAGAAGGCGATTTAATTTATCTTAGATTATCAAATAAATTATTTGAAATAACCCACGTTGAACATGAGCAGCCTTTTTATCAATTGCAAAATTTACCTGTATATAGATTAAGAGCTCAACTCTTTGAATATAATGATGAAAATCTTGATACCGGTGTTGCAGAAATTGATACAATTGAAAAAGATTATGCATATACATATATTCTGACATTAGGAGAAAGTGGAACTATTGAACCTGGTACAATAGTAACACAAACATTATCAAGTGGAGTTAAAATTACAGGTGAGGTTTCGAAATATTCTGATTCAGATCAGAAACTTCATCTTATTCATGTTGGCGCGTCTGACGGTAAATTCCACACATTTATAACAGGAACTATTGAAATAGGCAATGAGGTTCCTGCTGTTAATAGAACTGTTACAGCAACAACAGAAGATAATAAGATATCACAAAATGAACAGAATGATATATTCTCAACGTTTGGAAATGATTTCTTAGACTTTACAGAAGATAATCCATTTGGCGATCCGGAGAATAATTAATGGAACCAATGTATAATTTAGATTCAGATCAAATTTTAACTCTTAGAGATAGTGACGTATCTGAAGGTACTATAGTTTTTAATACGACAGATAAAAAATGGCAAGGATGGAATGGAACAGAATGGATAAATTTAAATGAGTGATGATATTTTTGATTTTGGTTTTACGGCAGTTGATGAACAAGAATTAGAATCTGTTCAAAAGGCCACTACACAATTAGACCGAGTATCAACTACGGCATCAACGACACAAGAAAAATTGGATAAATTATATAATGCAATTACCCCACTTTTAAATAATTTGAAAAAGAATCCAGAAAAAGAATATATTTTGTGGCCAGATAGATTAACAAAGGTTGAGGCTTTTGAGGATCATTTGCAGAAAATTTATAAAGGTTAATTATGTTTGGGACTTATTTTTACCATGAAAAAACCCGTAAATGTGTTGCAGCATTTGGAAAGCTGTTTAACAATATTTACGTGCTGCGTAAGAATAGTTCTGGAAAGGTAATATCACAGGTTAAAGTTCCACTGTCATATGCACCAAAAGATAAATACATAGAACGTATTAGAGAAAATGCAGATTTAAATAATGATACACAAGTTGCAATTAAACTGCCTCGTATGTCATTTGAAATTACTGGTATAGCATATGATACAGCCAGACAACTTTCAAAAATAAATAATGTCGTTACCGCTGGTACGGCAAATACAAATCGAAATAAATTATTTACCGGTGTACCATATATTATATCCTTTCAATTAAATGTATATGCAAAGACCCAAGATGACTCTTTACAAATTGTTGAACAGATTTTACCTTCCTTTAATCCACAATACTCATTGACACTTATACCGTTTGCCAGTGAATACCCAAATTATAGAGAAGATTTACCAATTGCAATTAACGGTGTTTCTTTTCAAGATGATTTTGAAAATGAACTGGGAGCAAGAAGAACAATAATTTATACATTAGATTTTGAAATGAGGGTATCTTTTTATAGTGGTATTAACCAAGGTGAAGTCATTAGGCAAGCAAATGCAAGATTATTTGATATTGGTAGAGGAATTGCTGATTCTGATGTTCGGGTTCAGACATTGCAAATTGATCCTAATCCAATAACCAGTATTGGATTAGCTGATAGTGATTTCGGATTTACAACAACATATTATGGAGCAAATGATAGTGACGGATTCTAATAAACAAAATGATTATGAATATTCTCGCGAGACATATTATGAATTGCTAGAAAAGGGTAAAGATGCTTTAGATACTATGGTTGAAGTAGCCAGAGAATCTGAACATCCTAGAGCATACGAAGTATTATCTGGCATGATTAAGAATTTATCAGACGTAAATGATAAATTAATGGATTTAAATAAAAAGGTGAAAGAACTTAGTGATGAACCTAAAAGAGTGGAAAATCAACAGAATAATATTTTTCTTGGATCAACTGCTGACATTCAAAAATTATTACAACAAGGTGAAGTAATTGATTCCGAACCAGACCGAAAACTACTTAGGGAATCCTAATGTAAAAAGAGATGGTGTAATCCAAGAATGGACACCTGAACTTTTAAAAGAATACAAAAGATGTATGGATGATCCAGTATATTTTTCTGAAACATACTGTAAGGTCATTTCACTGGATAAAGGATTAATACCATTTAAACTATATCCTTACCAGAAAAAAATGTTTAAACAATTTGAGGAAAATAGATTCAATGTCATTCTCGCATGTCGTCAATCTGGCAAGTCAATCTCTGCCTGCGCCTACCTCTTATGGTTTGCATTATTTAATTCGGAAAAAACGGTTGCAATTCTTGCAAATAAAGGAGCGACTGCACGAGAAATGCTCTCACGTGTTACCCTTATGCTTGAAAATATTCCATTCTTTTTACAACCAGGCAGTAAAGCTCTTAATAAGGGTTCTCTTGAATTCTCTAATAATAGTCGTATCCTTGCCGCTGCTACTTCTGGGTCTTCTATCCGTGGTCTTTCTGTCAACCTTCTTTATCTAGACGAGTTTGCATTTGTCGAAAGGGCATCTGAGTTTTACACGTCGACTTATCCTGTGATATCAGCAGGAAGAGATACTAAGGTAATTATTACCTCTACGGCAAATGGTATTGGTAATATGTATTATAAAATATGGGAAGGTGCCGAACAGGGTATAAATGAATATAAGTCTTTTAGAGTAGATTGGTGGGATGTTCCTGGTCGTGACGAAAAATGGAAAGCCGAAACCATTTCAAATACCAGCCAGTTACAGTTTGATCAGGAATTTGGTAATACGTTTTTTGGTACAGGTGATACATTAATTAATGGCGAAACATTAATGTCATTAAGAGCAATAAACCCATCAAAAATTATGGAAAATGGTGATCTTTTTATATACAAAGAAACTATAAAAGATCACGATTATATCATGACCGTTGATGTGGCGAAGGGAAGAGGACAGGACTATTCAACTTTTAATTTGATCGATATTAGCGTGACCCCGTTTGAACAGGTAGCTGTGTATCGCAATAACACTATCTCGCCTATCCTCTTCCCTAATGTTATATATAAGTACGCAAAAGTCTATAATAATGCATATGTGGTAGTGGAATCAAATGACCAAGGGTCTTTGGTTACAAATGGATTATACTACGAATTTGAATATGAAAATTTACATGCTGAATCTTCAGTAAAAGCAAATGCTCTTGGAACTACAATGACTCGAAAGGTAAAACGGTTAGGTTGTTCTGGATTGAAGGATTTACTTGAAAACCGTAAATTAAAAATTGTAGATGAAAATACCATCATTGAAATATCTACTTTTGTTGCAAGAGGTCAATCATATGAAGCGTCAGATGGTAATCATGATGACTTGGTAATGAATTTAGTTATGTTTGGTTATTTTGTTTCAACAGAGTTTTTTAGTGATATGACTAATATTAATTTAAAACAGATATTATTTGATAATAAAATGAAAGAAATAGAAGAAGATGTGGTACCTTTTGGATTTATTGATAATGGTGACGATTTTGTAGCCGAAAGGGAAAAACCTGTTTGGTATATAGAATATGATTAAAAATACGGTTTATATAAATAATAGTATTGAACAACCGTATTATGAAAAACTTATTAATGTTAACCGAAAAGGAATAAACTTATGGCACTATTTACACCGTCAGAAAGTCCTGCGGTTGTCGTAAAAGAAATTGATCTGACCGGCGGTGTGCCGAACGTTCAGACATCAACTGGCGCAATCGTAGGTAATTTTAGATGGGGGCCTGTAGGTAAAAGAACCAGAATCTCTAATGAATCAGAATTAGTAGATACTTTTGCTTCACCGGATACCACTAATACAATAGACTATCATAATGCTTCTTACTTTTTGAGATATTCACAATCTCTTTTTGTAGTCAGAGAAGTCGATGATAATGCAGTTAATGCATTTGCTCGTACTTTTCAATTAGGAGCAACAGCTGATAGTAGTAGTACCCCCAAAATATTAAATCACGAGAATTTTATTGCACAGCAAAGTGCACTAGACTCAGATGGCTTTGTCGCAATCGGAAGATTCCCTGGAGCTTTAGGAAACTCTATTTCAGCATCTATTTGTCCAGATAGTGCTGCTTTTACCAATTGGGCATTTAAAAGTAATTTTGATGGACCTCCTACTACCTCAGCATATGATTCTGCTAGAGATGCCCAAGGATCAGAGGTTCATGTAGCTATTATTGATACCAATGGGGAATTTACAGGCACAAAAGGAACTGTTTTAGAAACATATCCGTATGTTTCTGTTGCGTCAAATTCAAAAAATGCTGATGGGTCTACAAATTACATTAAAGATGTAATTAATACTAGATCTGAGTATTTGTATCTTATAGGATTTGATTCAGATTATTCAAACAGATCTGCTGGTACCGATTTAACTCCAGGAACATCCAAAACATATTTGGCTGGCCTTAGTACTCCACAAACTATTAACCTATCTTTTGGTGGAGTTAATTCAGGTGCGTTAGGAAAAGATGAAGTTGCAGAAGGTTTTGACTTATTTGAAGATAAGGAACAAGTTGAAGTGGACTTCTTAATTGCTCCTGGTATGAATACTACTTCGGATCAAGTCACCGTTGTAAATGATCTAGTATCAACTGCTCAAGCCACACGTAAGGATTGTGTTGTTGTAACATCGCCTGCAAGAGATGATGTTGTTAATGTAACAAACCCTGCAACAGCTACAACAAATATTACTGGTACAATGACCAACTTTAACAAATCTTCATATTTGATTGTAGATGGTAACTATCTCAAGGTATATGACAAATTTAATGATCAATTTATCCAGATTCCTGCTGCATCTTCTACTGCTGGTCTTATGGCTGAAACCGATCGAAATGCGGCTCCTTGGTTTTCACCTGCAGGTGCAAGACGAGGTCAATATTTGGGTGTAACAGCCATTGATTATAATCCAAATAAATCCCAAAGAGATACACTGTATAAAGCAGGTATTAATCCTATTACCAATATTGCTGGACAAGGTATTACTCTCTTTGGAGATAAAACAGCATTAGGAAGACCATCTGCATTTGACAGAATTAACGTTCGTAGATTGTTCTTGGTTCTTGAAAGGGCCATTGCAAGAGCGGCACAAAACGTACTCTTTGAATTCAATGATGAATTTACAAGGGCAGAATTTGTGAACGTGATCGAACCTGTTCTGAGAGATGTTAAGGGTCGAAGGGGTATCACTGATTTCCGTGTGGTTGCTGATGAAACAGTAAACACTCCTGCAGTGGTGGATAGAAATGAATTTATTGCGAACATCTTCATTAAACCTGCTCGTTCAATTAACTATGTCACACTTAATTTTGTGGCTGTTAGGACTGGTGTGGAATTTGAAGAAGTCGTAGGCACAGTGTAAGGAGATAGAAAATGGCATTAGGTAGTGTTGATGATTTTAAAGCCAGACTTACCGGTGGTGGTGCCAGAGGTAATCTATTTCAGGTTACACTGGACAATCCAAGAGGTGGTCTAGGTGTTGGATTGGATGTGGACTTATCCTCATTCCTTTGTAATGCAGCTCAATTACCAGGTTCAACTGTAGGTACCGTCGTCGTTCCTTTTAGGGGTCGTCAACTTAAAGTTGCTGGTGATCGTACATTCGAAGAATGGACTGTTACAGTTCTTAATGATACCGAATTTAAGATCAGAGATGCAATGGAAAGATGGATGAATGCAATTGCTAATCATGCAGATGCAGGTGGTCTACAAAATCCAGAGTTGTATTTTACCGACCTTAAGGTAGAGCAATTTGATAGAAATAATACGGTTGTAAAAGCGTATACTTTCAAAGATGCTTGGCCTTCAGCCGTAAGTCCTATTGAGGTAAGCTATGATCAGTCAGATGCAATTGAGACATTTACTGTAACATGGCAGTACCAATACTGGACTTCTAATACAACTGACGGTTAATATTAGTATAATAAATAATAGGGAGGGCAGGGATATCTTGCCCTTCCAATTATAAAGGAAATTAAAATGGCAGATGAAAAAGGACTTAGATTATTCGGCTTTGAAATAAAAAGAGCCGAAAAAGAAGATCCGAAAAAATTACCATCTATTGTTCCACCTAGGGACGATGATGGTGCTGGTTATGCTACTGCCGCAGGTGCACACTTCGGTCAGTATATTAATTTAGATGATGATTCAAAAGATAATACTCAATTAATTTTAAAATACCGTGGTGTTGCAATGCATCCAGAGGTAGATGCAGCAATCGAAGATATTACAAATGAGGTTATTGTAGCTGGTGAAATGGACCAGTTGGTTGATATCAATATGGATAACCTCGAGGTTAGTGATAAAATCAAAAAATTAATTAAAGAAGAATTTGATAATGTTTGTGCCATGTTAGATTTTAACGAATATGGTCATGATATTTTTAGAAGATATTATGTTGATGGAAGAATGTACCATCACTTAGTGGTAAATGAATCCAATCTTAAAGCTGGTATTCAAGAAATTAGACCTATTGACGCATCTAAAATGCGCAAGGTAAAACAAGTTAAGAAAAAGAAAGATCAACAAACTGGTGCAAATGTCATTGAAAAGGTAGATGAATATTATATTTACCAAGAAAAACCAGGACAAACAAATTCTGGTATTAAAATGAGCCTGGATTCTGTAAGTTATGTTACATCTGGTTTACTTGACGAACAACGTAAAAAGGTATTATCATACTTACATAAGGCATTAAAACCTATTAATCAGCTACGTATGATGGAAGATGCCTTGGTTATTTATAGACTTGCAAGGGCTCCAGAACGTAGAATGTTCTATATTGATGTTGGTAACCTACCTCGTGGTAAGGCAGAACAATATATGAAAGACATTATGTCTCGATATAGAAATAAACTTGTATATGATGCCAATAGTGGTGAAATAAAAGATGAACGTAAGCATATGTCAATGCTTGAAGATTTTTGGTTACCACGTAGAGAGGGTGGTAGAGGTACAGAAATTCAAACCCTTCCGGGTGGTCAAAACCTTGGTGAAATTGAAGATATTACCTATTTCCAAAAGAAATTATATCGTTCCTTAAATGTTCCTATTGGTAGATTAGAACAGGAAGCCCAATTTACATTAGGCCGATCCACTGAAATTTCCCGTGATGAATTAAAATTCCAAAAATTTATTGATAGGTTAAGAAAAAGATTTGGTCATTTATTCTTAGGTATTCTAAAAACACAATTAGTGCTGAAAGGTGTAATTGTTGAAGACGAATGGAATAATATGAAAAATGATATAGTAGTAGATTTTAATCGTGATAATCACTTTACAGAATTAAAAGATGCTGAAATTATGCGTGAAAGAATTCAAACCTTAGATTTAATGCAAAATTATATTGGTGAATATTATTCTAAGGAATGGGTAATGAAAAATGTTCTCATGTTTACAGATGAGGATATTGAAAAAATGAGTCAACAAGCTTCTGAGGAAGAACCAGATCAAGACCAACTTCCAGATGAAGAATAACAAGGAGATAATGATGAGTGAAGCAGTAGAAACTAATCCAATTGAAGATTTAATTAATCATTCTTTAAATCAGGATTATAATAAGGCAAATGAAATTTTTGGTTCTGTCGTCGGACAAAAACTGGATGTAGCATTAGAGCAAGAAAAAATTAGACTTGCAAATTCCGTATATAATGGTATTGACCCAAACGAGGAGGAAGATGATGATGTCGAAATGGGAGGCGATCAACTCGAATTTGACCTTGAGTCCGAAGATAATGGAGGAACTGAAGAGGGAGGGGCAGCTGATGATGGCGAGACCAGCGAAGCTGACAGTGAAACAGAGAGCGATCCTGAAGAGGAAATCTAAACGTACTCCAGTACAAAAATTTTAGTTAAGTCAAAAATAACAATATTATAAATAATACAAAAGGTTAATAACAATGAAAACTTTTTCTGAATTACGAGAGGCTAGAAGAAAGAAAATGCCTCCCGGAGAGCACGTCTTTGATACTAAAATAAAAGGTATCGAAGTTATGGTACACAAAGAAAAAGGTAAATTTTCTTTATACATCGATGGTGATAAGTTAGATGTATTTAGAGACCTTAACTCAGCCAAAAAGGCTGGGTCAGAATTTGTAAAACAATATAAAGGTTAAAATGGCTTTTGTAAATATACCAAATAATCCCCATTGGGAATATGATAATGCTCCTGCTGATCCAGGACCAACTAGCCCACAAAGGGCATTATGGCAATTATCTACAAATGGTATAAGGACCAATTCGGTAACAGGTCATCAAGTATATACTAAAGTGAGAAAAGTTGGCGATGGTCCGAATGCAAACAGAGGCGAATTAAGTAAAAGTTTTTGGGACGCACAATCATGAAATTAATTGCTGAATTTAATGATCAACATTTAAATGTTCTTACAGAAGAAAAAAACGGTAAGAAAAAATATATTATCGAAGGTATTTTTGCACAAGCAGATAAAAAGAATAGAAACGGACGTGTATATCCTAAACCTATTATGGAAAAGGCTATTAATACGTACGTAGAAAATCAAGTTTCTAAAGGTCGTGCCGTGGGTGAACTGAATCACCCTGAAGGGCCGACGGTAAATTTAGATAAGGTTTCACATAAGATCGATGAACTTAATTTTAAGGGAAATGATGTTATGGGAAAAGCCACAGTTTTAGATACTCCTATGGGTAAAGTTGTTGAAGGTTTACTCGATGGTGGTGTTCGACTGGGCGTTTCGACTCGTGGTATGGGAAGTTTGCAGCAACAAAATGGCGCAATGGTAGTCAAGGATGATTTTCTCCTTAATGCCATTGATATTGTACAAGATCCATCTGCACCTGGCGCATTTGTTAATGGGATTATGGAAGGCGTAGAATGGGTTTGGAATAACGGCATTATTGAAGCACAAACTATTGAAAAAATGGAGACTGAAATTAAAAAGGCTCCACGTACTTACTCTTATGAGACACAGGTTCGTGAGTTCAAGAATTTCCTCTCGTTACTCAAAACTAAATGACAAAGGAGTCAATGATGACTGATGAAAATCAAGTAGAAGATCAAGACATTGAACTCCATGATGAGAACGAAGTCATGGAAGGGAAAGGTCACGATCCTAAAAATGCCCCTGCAGACGCAGTAAAATCTGTTGATGATGCTGAAAAAGCAGGTACAACTGCTGCACCTCCAACTGCTGCTGGTGCAACAGCAAAACATAATACAACAAAAGATCCGATGCCAAAGACAAAGGCTGCTATGATCAATGCCATGTATAAAAAGATGGAAGGTATGAAAGCCGGACAACTTAAAGCAAATTATGGTAAGATGATGGATGCCATGCATATGAAGGTAGAAGGTGTAGATATGGATGATGATCAGGAAGTAATTGCTGACATCAACTATCAGGCAGATTTCTCTTCTGATCTCAATGCATTAGTTGAATCAGAGGCAACTCTTTCAGATGAGTTTAAGGCTAAAGCAGAAACAATTTTTGAAGCTGCTATTAAGTCAAAACTTACTGAGGAAGTTGATCGTCTAGAGGCAAAGTATAACGAGGAACTCGCAGAGGAAATCGCTACTACTAAATCAGATCTTGTAGAGAAGGTAGATTCATACCTGAACTATGTAGTCGAAAATTGGATGGAAGAGAATAAACTTGCCATTCAATCAGGTCTTAGAACTGAAATTGCAGAAGGTTTCATGAATAAGTTGAAAGACGTATTCACAGAATCTTACATTGATGTTCCAGAGGCTAAAGTTGACCTAGTCGACGAACTTGCAGATACTGTTGATGAACTCGAAGAGAAACTCAACAAACAAACTGCTAAGTCCATCGAAATGGCTGAGCAATTGGAAACTTATAAGCGTGATGCTATTATTGCAGAAGCTTCTAAGGATCTTGCAGACACTCAAGCTGAAAAACTTAATAAGCTCGTTGCAGATATTGACTATGAAGATGATGAAACATTCACTCAAAAAGTTGCAACTGTAAAAGAGTCTTACTTTAATAAACCTGCTGTAGAAAAAACAGATATGCTAGAGGGATCCGACGATGATGGTATCGTTGAGACTTCTGGTTCAATGTCCCAGTACCTCTCAGCTATTAGAAAAACATCAAAATAAGGAGTATCAAACGATGCAATCGTACGATAAATTAGTCGAAAAATGGTCTCCAGTACTCAACGAAGAGTCTGCAGGTGCCATTAAGGACAATCACAGAAAAGCAGTAACAGCTGCTATTCTTGAAAACCAAGAAATTGCCCTTAGAGAAGAGGGTTTAATTGCAGAAACTAATACCAATACTTCCGTAACAGGTACAGTTGGTGGTGGTGATGCTAACTGGAATCCAGTATTAATTGCTCTCGTAAGACGTGCAATGCCTAACCTTATGGCCTATGATGTAGCCGGTGTCCAGCCAATGACTGGTCCTACAGGTCTCATCTTTGCTATGAAGTCAACTTTCCAGACAACTAAGGCTGGTGTATCAAATGGTGATGAAGCTCTCCATAACGAAGCACCTGTTGGATATTCTGGCGATTCCTCTACTGTAGGTAACGGTACAGGTGGACCTTCTGGTTTATCTGGTATTTCCGATACAGATGGCGGTGGATCACTCGTTGATTCAGGTGGTGCATATGTACCTAATTACGGTTCTGATTCAGCTGCAATGTCAACCGCAACTGCTGAAGGCCTTGGTGGTGCAGGTAATCAAGACTTTGCTGAAATGGGCTTTACCATTGACAAGGCAACAGTAACTGCCAAGTCAAGAGCTCTAAAGGCAGAATACACTCTTGAACTTGCTCAAGACTTAAAAGCAATTCACGGTCTTGATGCAGAGACAGAATTGGCTAACATTCTGTCAACTGAAATCCTTGCTGAAATTAACAGAGAGGTGATCAGAACTATTAATGCTCAGGCAAAAATTGGTGCAAGACAAGCTAATACTGCAACCAATGGTATCTTTAACTTGAATACAGATGCAGACGGAAGATGGTCTGTTGAAAAATTCAAGGGTCTAATTGTACAACTTGAAAGAGAAGCTAATGTAATTGCAAAAGAAACACGTAGAGGTAAAGGTAACTTTATGATCTGCTCTTCTGACGTTGCGTCTGCTCTTTCAGCCTCTGGTATGTTAGACTACACACCAGCAATGTCAACAACATTAAATGTTGATGATACTGGTAATACATTTGCTGGTACACTTAACGGACGCATGAAAGTCTACATTGATCCGTATGCAACTGCAGACTACATCAACGTAGGTTATAAGGGTCCAAACCCATACGACGCAGGTCTCTTCTACTGCCCATACGTACCATTAACAATGGTAAGAGCAGTTGGTGAGAATACTTTCCAGCCAAAGATTGGATTCAAGACCAGATATGGTATGGTTTCTAATCCGTTCGTAGGTGCAACAGCTGCTGATGGACTTGCCGCTGCAAGATCTAACCAGTACTACAGAATATTCAGAGTAGATGCGCTGTTAACATCTTCATAATAATAAAAAAGTTTTACTACACTTTTTGGGAGGGCTTCGGCCCTCCTTTTTTATTGTATAAATAAATAGTGAATGGAGACATAAATGGCTGACTTAACTACCAATTTAAATTACTTACAACCCACCTCGTATAAACTGGTAATTGATCGTAAAAATTATCCAAATCTGGAATATTTTTGTCAACAGTTTACCCATCCTGGTATGATTTTAAATCCTTCGGAAGTACCATTTCGTAAAATAACAGGTGTGCCATTTGTAGGTGGTTCCTTAACATTTAATGAATTAAATGCCACTATTATTTTAGATGAGGATATGACGGCATATAACGAAATGTATTCATGGATCAGGAGAGTAGTTGATAATGTAGATACAAGAGCAATTAATAGGGATACTGGTAAACCTCCAACATATTCCGATATTACTTTATCCATTTTATCCAGCCAAAATAATAAAACCAAAATTGTAAGATATAAAGAATGCCTACCAGTTTCACTTGGAGATATTGCATTTGAATCTACTGCCACAGGTACAGAGTTCGTAACTTTTCAAGTCGCATTTAGATTCACATATTTTGAGTTTGAATAATGGCATTTTTGGTTCATCCCTTACCTCCAACATCAGTTTATGTGCGTAAAGAATATCTTTATGATTTGGAAAAAGGCCATGGTGAATATACACCAGGCATTTGGATTAGTGTTAAATCTACAATGTATAAAGCATTATACTTTGAAACCTTATTAACAGATTATGGAGCATTATATGATAAACTTCCTCTCTCGGCCTTCGTCTGGAAAATGGATCACGGCGACCTTCCTCTTGATGTTTTGCAGCTTTGGGATTGTTTTGATTATGATTTAACTGTAGTACAAAAACCATTATTATCACGATGTGAATTTTTTGGTAAGGATAAAAAAATGCATCCTGGTGAATATGAATTTACAATTGATAATGCTCACAGAGATAAAAGTATTATTGATACCAACTTTTCCGAACATGACCCAGAGCATAAATCATTTAATATTATACGACTTGATAATGGACAGTTTGCTGCACAACCAAATAATAGAGTTATTTGGAAAGATTCAAGTTTAACACCGGCAGATTTAAAGAGACCAGATTTTAAGGTATGTACACAAAATTATGCAGTTGAAATAGAACCTAAATGGTCGGTAGGTCATACTGATGAATGGCAATATAGAACAAAAGAAGAAAGTGATATATAAATAATATTGAAAAGGATATATTATGAAAGAACTTGATCGTATACTTGAAGAATGGGCAGAGGACTGTAAAATAGATAATGTTCACTTGGATGAAACCTCTCGTAAAACTCCTGTACTACATTCCAAATATTTAAGTTTATTATCACAGGCTAAAATGCAGTTAAAGCGTTGTGAATTTAAACAAAAAACACTTTTAAAAAATAAATGGTTATGGTACAATGGCAAAATGGATGAGGACCAAATGAATGAACTTGGTTGGGATCCAGACCCATTTAATGGATTAAAAATATTAAAAGGTGAAATGGAACATTATTATGATTCAGATCCAGAAATCCAAAAATCAGAAGAAACAGTACAGTATTGGAAAACTGTTATAGATACTTTAACAGAAATCGTATCCAATCTTAATTGGAGACATCAAACAATAGGAAATATTATTCGTTGGAAACAATTCGAATCCGGAAATTAAGCCATGCAAATTTACATCTTGAATGTGATCATGGTGTAGCGGCAGAAATTAGAGAATTTTTTACTTTTGAAGTACCAGGCGCTAGGTATATGCCAGCGTTTAAACGTAAAGTATGGGATGGTAAAATTAGATTATTTGATGTAAACTCTGGTGAATTACCTGCAGGATTAATCCAACATCTTGTAAAATTCTGTGACAATAATAATTATAAAATTGAACCAATAAAAACTAAATATGGCTTACCTTATGAACGTAACGAAGTAAAGGGTAAAGATCTTATTGAATTTGTAGAAGGATTAGAATTACCATTTAAAATTAGAGAATATCAGTTTATTGGTATTATGGAGGCTTTAAAACGTAAAAGAGGTATTTTAATTTCACCAACGGGTTCGGGTAAATCATTAATCATTTATGTATTGGTAAAATATTGGCTGCAAAGATTAACCAATGGAGTCAATTATCCTAAAGGTGGCAGAGTCCTTGTCATCGTACCTACCACTAGTCTAGTGGAACAAATGTATGGTGATTTTAAATCGTATGGTCAAAATGAGGCTGGTATGCACAGAATCTATTCTGGTAAGGATAAGAATTTTGAGGCTTCTATTTGTATTTCTACATGGCAATCAATTTATAAAATGCCTAAAATGTGGTTTGAACAATTTGGTATGGTTATTGGCGATGAGTGTCATGGATTTAAATCCAAATCATTAATGAACATTATGAATAAGGCAACGGAGGCTGGATATAGATATGGAACAACAGGAACCCTTGACGGAACACAAACACATGAGCTCGTACTCCAAGGTTTATTCGGTAAAATATACCGCGTTACCACAACAAAATCCTTACAGGATAAGAACGTATTGGCGAAATTACATATCAAGCGACTTATTTTGGATTATGGCGAGAAGGAACGATTGGACTTTGGAAGACCGGATTACATGGAGGAAATCGATTTTATTGTCGGACACCAAAAACGAAACAACTTTATTGGAAATTTGGCCGCAGACCTAGAAGGAAATTCGCTAGTTCTATTTAATTATGTTGAAAAACATGGTAAACCATTATTTGATATTATAAATAATAAGGTAGATGAAAATAGGAAAGTATTTTTTGTATCAGGCGAAGTTGCCACACATGATAGAGAGGCAATTCGAGGTATAGTGGAGAAACAAAAAAATGCTATCATCGTCGCAAGCTTGGGAACTTTTAGTACTGGTATTAATATACGTAATCTTCACAACATTATTTTCGCGTCACCCAGCAAGTCACAAATCCGCGTTTTACAGAGCATTGGTAGGGGTCTCAGAAAATCAGATAATAACCAAGCAACAACGCTCTACGACATTATAGATAATTTATACATAAATAAAAGAAAAAACTTTGCACTTATACATTCAGAAGAAAGATTAAAAATATATGAAAAAGAACAATTCATCAACGGGAGTCATAGGATAAGTATATGACAAAAATTAAGCAATTTAAATTAACTAATGATGAAGAAATTATTTGCGAGGTTTTGGAAACAGAAACTGATGATAATAGAGCTATTTTAATTCGTGGCGCGCTTAGGGTTATTGAATCGCAAGATTTTGAAAGAGGTATTAGATTTTTTGGATTTAGGCCATGGATGTCCTTTAATGATGATCCAAAAATTTTACAAACCATAAATTCAGGCCATATTATTGGTGAGATTACACCAGAGGATAAGCTTATTAAAATATATATGGACACAATAAATGAAATTAATAAGGTACAATTAAAAAAGAAAAAATTTAATATCAATGTTAATGCTCTCCAAGATGCTATGGACAATATGACTGATGAAGAACTTGATGCTTATCTTGATAGTCACATGATTGATGAGGTTTATGATCCCGATGTTTTTAGTAAGGATTCCCAAAATTCAAATATTATTCGTTTTAAACCAAAGAATACAGTACATTAAAAATGGTATACCCTCCTCTCCCTCAGGTACTCTATTATTATATCACATCCTGAGCATTTGTAAACCATTATTTCCAAGGATAATCCAAAAAATTAAAAGTGTACATTTATAATAAATTTTGATATAATATACCTATATGATAAGGAGGCGTTATGAAAAAACGATCTATACACTATGTAAATAATGCTGACTTTTCTCAAGCAGTAGTAGATTATGTAACATTAGTAAATGAGGCTAAAAAAAGTAGAAGAAATAATATTCCAAAAGTACCAGACTATGTAGCTCAGTGTTTTCTTAGGATCGCTGAAGGTTTGTCACACAAATCAAATTTTATACGATATACTTATCGAGAAGAAATGGTAATGGATGGAGTGGAAAACTGCTTAAAAGCCATAAATAATTATAATATAGAGGCAGCAACAAGGACAGGTAAACCTAATGCCTTTGCTTATTTTACTCAAATTATTTGGTTTGCATTTTTAAGACGTATTGCAAAAGAGAAAAAACAGCAAGATGTAAAGTTAAAATATCTTACTCAATCTGGACTAGAAGAATTTTTAAATAATGAACTTGGCGAAGAAAATTCACAGGCAGTTATATCCTCTTTTGTAGATACCTTAAAAGAAAGAATAGACAAGGTAAAACATATTGACACTGAAATAAAGGAATTTTCAAAAAAAGAAAAGACTAAAGTAAAAAGAGTTAAATTAGCAGATTCGGACTTGAGTGAATTTTTAAAATGAAAATAGCAGTACTTAATGATACCCATTGTGGTATACGAAATTCGTCACAGGTTTTTTTGGAAAATGCAGAAAACTTTTATTCAAAGGTTTTCTTTCCTGAATGTAAAAAACAAGAAGTGACACAAATATTACACTTAGGTGATTATTATGATCATCGTAAATATGTAAATTTTAAAGCATTAAATCATAATCGTAAAATATTTTTAGAAGAGCTACGTAAACGTGGTATGTCTATGGATATTATTCCTGGTAACCATGATACCTTTTATAAAAATACAAATGATCTAAATTCATTAAAAGAATTACTTGGTCATTATATGAATGAGGTAAACATTGTTATGGAACCAACCGTTATGGAATATGGTTCTTTAAAAATTGGTTTATTACCTTGGATTTGTTCTGATAATTATGATAAATCTATGAAATGGTTAGAAACATGTAAATGTGATTGGCTTGGTGCACATCTAGAACTTACTGGTTTTGAAATGATGCGCGGTATAGCCTGTACACACGGAATGGAAAAGAAACTATTTGATAGATTTGAATTGGTATTAACCGGCCATTTTCATATGTCTTCCCGTAAGGATAATATTTGGTATCTTGGTAGTCAAATGGAATTTTTCTGGTCCGATGCAAATGATCCAAAATTTTTCCATATTATTGATACAGAAACAAGAGAAATTCAGGCAATTCAAAATCCATATACTTTATTTCATAAAATTGTTTACAATGACCTAGAAATGGATTATAATACTTATAATACAAATAATTTAGGTGGTAAATTTGTAAAGGTTGTTGTGGTAAATAAAACAGATACTTTTACCTTTGATCGATTTATTGATAGAATCCAAAACGAAGATATTCATGAGTTAAAGATTGCAGAAAACTTTAATGAATTTATTGGAGATAAAATTGATGATGAAAGTATTGAAGAAGTAAATGATACACCTAAACTTATGGACGACTATGTTGATGCTGTAGATACAGACTTAGATAAGGAACAGATAAAGCTTAAGATGCGTGATCTTATGATTCAAGCACAGGCTTTGGAAATTGCATGATAATATTTGAAAAAATTAGATATAAAAATTTCCTATCCACAGGAAATAGTTTTACTGAGGTAGATTTTATTAGAAATAAATCTACATTAGTTATTGGGCAGAATGGTTCAGGTAAGTCTACTATGTTAGATGCTTTGGCATATGCCTTATTTAATAAACCTCATCGAAATATTACCAAACCACAATTGGTAAATTCTATTAATAAAAAGGATTGTCTAGTTGAAGTTGAATTTTCAATTGGATCTTCTAAATTTAAAATATGCCGCGGAATGTATCCTAGTGTATTTGAAATTTGGAAAAATGGCACTATGATTAATCAGTCATCTCATGCCAAGGAATATCAGAAAATTTTAGAAACCAATATCTTAAAGATTAATCATAAATCTTTCCATCAGGTAGTGGTACTTGGTTCAAGTTCATTTATCCCCTTTATGCAACTTGGCCAAGGCTACCGTAGAGATGTAATTGAAGACCTATTGGATATTGGTGTATTTTCAAAAATGAATCAACTACTGCGAGAAGAAACAAATGCGATAAAAGAGACCTTAAGACATATATCATATGAATCAGACCTCACAAAAAATAAGATAGAAACACAGAAAAAATATATTGCTGATGTATCTACTTTAACTGAGGAGAATAGGAAAGAATATGAACTTAGGATACATGAATCGCAGAATAGTATCAATGAATTACAAACTGAGAATAGTGAGCTTAGCTTGGGCCTCGAAGAAGCTATTCGAGAGTCCGAGGAAAGGAACACGGCTTTACATGATAAACGCCAGGCCCTTATGCTCAGAGGTCAAGATAAGCAATCAAATCTCGCCAACGTCAGGAAGCGGATCAAGTTTTTCGAAGAGAATGAGACGTGTCCCGTATGTGACCAAGGGATTTCAGACTCGCATAAACATGAGATACTCGAGTCTACAAAACAAGAGGCCGCGACGTTACAATCCGGTATGCGTGAGATCGGAACGGAAGGGACATCCGTGGAAAAAGAGATTAGCGAGACTGGACTGTTACTTCAATCGTTACGATCTAAAGTATCTCAACTCGGTGAGAACAACGTGCAGATCTCTGGATACCAAAAACAAATTAAAGAATACCAGCTACATCTCGAAAAAGATGTAGGTGCAGATTTGGCAAAGGCAAATAGTGATTTAACTATTATGAAAGATGAATTGGAATCATTACAAAATCGTAAGATGAAAACTAATGAGGAATATTCATATAATCTTGCCATATCAGAAATGCTTAAGGATACTGGGATAAAAACAAAAATTATTAAGCAATACTTGCCTGTAATTAATACCTTGTGTAACCAGTATCTACAGGTATTGGACTTCTTTGTTCATTTTGATCTGAATGAGGAATTTAAAGAAACCATTCGGTCAAGACATCGTGATAAATTTATTTATGATTCCTTTTCCGAAGGTGAAAAACAGAGGATCGATTTGGCCCTTCTGTTTACATGGCGCCAAGTGGCAAAGATGAAAAACTCTGTCGCCACTAATTTATTAATCCTTGATGAAACTTTTGATTCATCATTGGATCATGATGGTGTGGAAAATCTCTTAAAAATTTTAGAAACACTTCCAGAGGAAACAAACATATTTGTTATATCTCACAAAGGTGATATTTTGGATGGAAAATTTAATGCCAAAATTGAGTTTAAAAAAGAGAAAAATTTTAGTAAAATGGCTGCATAAAATGGTTTACAAGTCAGTCAAAATGTGTTATAATAATACTATATTAATCACGGAGTAAATAATGGAACTATCTGAAAATACCCTTTCTGTCCTGCGTAATTATTCTGCAATTAATCAAAATATTTTGGTTAAGGAAGGTAATACACTAAGGACTATTAGTGAGGCAAGAAACGTGCTATCACGTGCCACCGTGTCGGAATCCTTTCCGCGTGATTTCGGAATCTATGATCTGAATGAATTTATTGGTGTTCTTGGCCTTGTTGATAAACCTAATCTATCTTTTAAAGATGAATATGTTTTAATTACCGACACATCTGGTCGTACACAGATTAAATATTTTTATTCATCTGAGGATATCTTAACAACTCCTCAAAAAGATATTACCATGCCTGAGGCCGATGTATCATTTGTTCTTGATGCAGCAACCTTGGATAAGGTAAAACGTGCAGCAACTGCACTCGGCCACACCGAAGTCAGTATTACCAATAATGATGGTTGTGTACGTCTTGGTGTTATTGATTCAAAAAATGCTACATCAAATGGTTTCTACATTGATGTAGATGCAGAGTTTGATGAATCTGCAACATTTAACTTCATTCTCGATATCAGTAATGTTAAAACCATTCCTGGTGATTATGATGTAAAAATCTCATCAAAACTTATTTCACAGTTTATAAATAAATCAACTGAGGTAAATTATTGGATTGCCTTGGAAAAGACATCAACTTTTGGAGTATAATATGTCAGAAACTTTGAATCAAATCGTAGACCTTTCTAATAAGGTTGGACGTAGTACTGTTGCTGTTGTAGATGCAATGACACAACGTGGTGCTTTTAAAGGAGAGGAACTCTCTACCATTGGGCAGCTGAGGGATCAGTGTGTTCAAATTATTCAACTCGTAGAAAATTACGAGCAAGAAAAGGCTATGGAAAACGATAAAAAAGAAGAAAAATAATATTTACATTGCCCCTGTTTTGTGATATAATTAAATTTTGTTATGGAGAATGTAAATGTCGAACGACTTCCTTTGGGTAGAAAAATATCGCCCTAAAAATATTTCTGATATTATCCTTCCGGATAATCTGAAGGAAACCTTTACCAAGATTGTGCAGTCTGGTGAAATGCCAAATATGCTTTTTACTGGTACTGCCGGTCTTGGTAAAACAACTGTTGCCAAGGCTTTGTGTAATCAGATGGGACTTGACTGGATCCTAATTAATGGATCAGAAGAGGGTAACATTGATACACTACGTGGTAAAATCAAACAATTTGCTTCATCGGTTTCCCTTCAGGGTGGCTACAAGGTTGTAATTCTTGATGAGGCTGATTACCTAAACCCACAGTCGACACAACCAGCTCTACGTGGCTTTATCGAAGAGTTTGCCAATAACTGTAGATTTATCCTTACCTGTAATTTTAAAAATCGTATTATCGAACCACTTCATTCTAGATGTGGCGTATATGAATTTAATACTACCAAAAAAGGTATGGTTAATCTTTGTATGAATTTTATGGATCGTGCAAAGACCATTTTAACCGATGAGGGTGTTGATTTTGATGAAAAGGTTCTTGCCGAACTTATTATGAAATTTGCTCCTGATTGGCGTCGTGTATTAAACGAATTACAACGGCAAGCCTTTAATGGCAAAATTACTGGCGTAAATAATGATGTAAATAATTTTAACGAATTATTTGACCATTTAAAATCCAAAGACTTTAAAAAAATGCGCAAGTGGGTTACCGATAATATGGACATTGAGGCAGCTGCCATTTTCCGTGGTATATACGATCAGATGTACGATTTTTTAAAACCACAATCAATCCCACAATTGGTTTTAATTCTTGCCGATTATCAATACAAACAGGCATTTGTTGCCGACCACGAATTAAATGTTGTTGCTTGTATGACAGAGATTATGGCCAATGTCGAGTTTGCATAAAATGTGGCGAATATGGGCTAAAACAATTGGCAGTAAAATAGGAGATAACCGGGAAAGTGATATTGCAGCAATATTACGTACAGTTTGGGTAATTGTACATTTAACCGCTTGTTTCTTTATTATTGCACACAACGGTATAAAATTAGGATGGTTTTAAATGAGACTTGAAGAAGATATTAAACTTGATTATTCTGATGTATTAATTAGACCAAAAAGATCTACATTAACATCAAGGTACGATGTCGATATGACTAGAACATATAAATTTGTTCATAGTGAAAAGGAATGGACTGGTATACCTATTATGGCAGCCAATATGGATACAGTAGGTACTCCTGATATGCATGGTGTATTATCTGAATATGATATGATTACTTGTCCAGCTAGACATTACCTTAAAAATGATATTACTGCATTTAGAGGTAAAAATATCTGCATGATGGGTGGTATTGATGATGTAACAACAATAATTACACACAATTTAAAATGGGATTTTATTGGCATTGATGTAGCAAATGGATATACAATTTCAGTTATTGATGCAGTAAAGTCATTACGACATCATGTACCAGATGCAGTAATTGTAGTTGGTAATGTTGTAACTGCAGATATGACTCAAGAGTTAATTCTTGCTGGTGCAGATATTATAAAAGTTGGTGTAGGACCAGGAAGCGTTTGTACAACAAGATTAAAAACTGGAATAGGTTACCCACAATTATCAGCAGTAATGGAATGTGCAGATGCTGCACATGGTCTTAATGGTCATATTATTGCAGATGGTGGTTGTACCAATTCAGGAGATATTGTAAAGGCATTTGCAGCAGGTGCAGATTTTGTAATGATTGGTGGAATATTGGCCGGACATGATGAATGTGATGGTGTAATTAAAAATGGTATGATGGAATTTTATGGTATGGCATCTGAGTCTGCCATGTCCAGACATAATGTTCCCCATAGGGAATACCGTGGAGTTGAAGGCAAAACAGTTTCTGTTCCACATAAAGGCCCAGTAAAAGATACATTAATTGATATTTTATCCGGTATACGTTCTGCCTGTACATATGTAGGTGCCGAAAGATTAAAATCACTTTCTAAATGTACAACATTTATTAAGGTAAATAATACACATAATACGGTGTTTGGCAATGAGTAACCCATTTGATTATTTAAATGCTATTAATTATAGTAAACAAAATATTATGGTCGATGATATTGCCGAAAAGGGTTATAACTCTTTTATGGTTAATCGTGGTTTGTCTTATTTTAACGATACCGTTTTAATGGCAAATGAAATGAATAGGTATCATCAAATCGATTCCCGTCTAGCGTTTGACTTTCTTATAAATATCATTAGGAAGAAAAAAAGGTTTTCCAAATGGAATAAACCGGAAATCCTATCTGATGTGGAAGTAATAAAAGAATACTATGGCTACAGCAACCAAAAAGCTCGTCAAATTATTAACCTTCTATCATCGGATCAAATGGATGAATTGAGAAAAAAGGTTAATAAAGGTGGAAAATAATAATATAATAGAATGGACACCTTCCTCGATGCTCGAGGTGACTCTTAACGAGCCTGATGATTTTTTAAAGGTAAGAGAAACTCTGACACGAATTGGGGTTGCGTCTAGAAAAGATAATAAACTGTTTCAATCTTGCCATATTTTACACAAACAAGGTAGATACTTTATTGTGCATTTTAAGGAATTATTTTTACTTGATGGTAAAAAGTCTAACTTAGAAGAAAATGATGTCGCAAGAAGAAATACAATTGCTCAATTAATGAGTGATTGGGGATTAATAGAGATTTATAACAAAGAACTTATGGAACCTTTGGCTCCATTAAGACAAATTAAGATTATTCCATTTAAGGAAAAACAAGAATGGGAACTGTGTCCGAAATACAATATCGGAAACAAATGACCTTAGAAGAATTAGCAAAACTCTATGGGGAATCAATAGACAATTTACCCATAGAGATTTTGTTAGAAGCAATATATAATGAAAAAAAAGTTTTGGATAGCCCTTTAAATTCAAAATAAAGTAATTATATATAATATGGGATGCCCGAAAGGGGTCCGTAATTTAACCTTGCTAGTCAATAGGAGGAACATATGACTGGAACATTCGCTTACCCGCGTTCGGGTTTTATTGGTTTTGACCACATCTTCGATCAGCTTGAAAATATCCACAAGCATGCGAAGGATCACTATCCACCACATAACGTTATCAAAGACAGTGAAATGAAATATACTGTTGAAATGGCAGTGGCAGGATTTAAAAAAGAACATATTGATATCGAAGTAAATGATGGCGTATTACACATTGAGGGTAAACGTCCATCTAGACGTGACCAAGATAAATATGTTCATAAAGGGATCAGTGCAAAAAACTGGCGTAAGTCATTCAGACTATCAGAATACACTGAAGTCACTGGAGCGGATCTTGAGGATGGGATTTTGGCTGTCAACTTAGAAGTCGTCCTTCCGAAAGAAAAGCAGCCTCGTAAAATTAACATTGGAAAAAACGAGGTAAAAAATGACACAACTAGTGCTGAACTACTCAACGAGTCTGCTTGAAACTATTTGGGAAAACTTAAAAGGTATTGGAAGAAGCTTTGTCTTCGCCAGACAGATGTCAGCAAATAGACACATTGCTGAATATTTATGGCATTCAGGCGAATACAGATCATATCATGAAGCTTTAGAAAGTCTTAATAGAAAGACTTTGGAGTATATGAAAAATGTTTAAAGCTCTATTAAACCTTTTTGCTTTTGATTATAGGAAAAAAGCAGAATATGAATATCTTTCAAAGTCAACTGATTTATGTGATCTTGAAAGACGTCAGAAAAATATTATATATGGAATGAAGGATTGGAGAACATTATGAAATTCCTTAAAACATTACTTACTATCGCATCAACAAGTTTATTTGCCACATCTGTATACGCTGCAGATCTTAGCATCGACATGTTAAATAAAGATGCAGATGGTAATAAAATGGTTTATTCTAATGAAGTGGCTAAAGTAGCTGTAGGTGATACCGTTACTTGGTTACCAGCCTCTAAAGGACACAATGTAGAATTTATTGCGGGTCCTAAAGGATTTAATAAACCTAAAAAATCAAAAATGAATAAGGAATACTCATTTACGTTTGACATTCCTGGAATCTATCTTTACCAATGCACTCCTCATAAAGGTATGGGCATGATTGCCTTGGTAGTTGTTGGAGATAATACTTCTAATAAAGATGCTATTGCAAAAGCAAAAGTATTAGGTAAAAGTAAAAAGAAGTTAAAAACACTACTAGGAAATATATAATGTGGCCATATACTGAAGATGAACTGGATTGGTTAAATAAATAAATATAAATAAAGGGGCAGGTAAAACTGCCCTTTTAAATTCGGAGGATAAGATGCAAGGACCAGAAAGAATTTGTAAGTCTTGTGGTTGTAATTGTCATTGTTATGATTCTGAATGTCAAACTTGTCCTAATGACGTTTGTATAAAATGTACCTGTGAAGAAAGGACGTACGACCAATGCAGAGATTAAAAAAGCAAAATGACTATGTTGAAACTCGTATAGAACAATTAAAAGAGGATATGGCTAAAGCTAGCAATCCTCATGACCAACAATGGTATAACCGATTAATTCAAGAATTGGATTGGGTTAAACAAATGGGAGAAAAACCTACATATAACTGTTACATGCAAGATACTGATGCAAGAAAATGGTTTGATTAAAAAGGAAAAAAAATGATTTGGTTTTTAATAGCAGCTATGGCATATCCTAATTCGGATTTAATTAGTTTTAAAATAAATAAAAGTTTAATTTTTAACACAAAACAAGAATGCGTAGAATATCTTGAAACTTATGATCAATATGTTAAGGCTGGTCTTAAACGTAGTTTTCCTGATCTTATTTTATCAGATGTCAGATGTATTGATAGCAAATCAGCATTAGCAATGCAAGAACAATTAAAAAAGGAAAAAATATGAGTAATTTTCATAAATGTTTAGATATGATTTTACATCACGAAGGCGGATATGTAAATCATCCAAAAGATCCTGGTGGTATGACAAATTTAGGTGTAACAAAAAGGGTATATGAAGACTGGGTTGGGTATGCTGTATCCGAACACACAATGCAAAATTTAACTGAAGAAGATGTCGGACCAATTTATAGAAAAAATTATTGGGATAGATTAAAATGCGATGAATTACCTGAAGGATTAGATTTATGTGTTTTTGATTTTGGTGTAAACGCTGGCACAGGTCGTGCAGCAAAATATTTACAGACAATGATTGGGTCGCATCCTGACGGTGGAATAGGACCAATGACATTAAGAGCTCTTGACGTATATATTGAGACAAATGGTCTGGATACCACAATAGAAAATTATCAAACAAATCGCCAAGGATATTATGAAAAATTAAAAACTTTTGAAACATTTGGAAAAGGTTGGACCCGTAGAGTAAATGAAACTACTGATGCAGCAATTGCAATGACTATACCGGTGTAATATGAATTTATCCTTAACTGAAAATGCTAAGGTATATTTAAAATCAGTAGGGAAACCTAATGTTTCCTTGTCTGTGCGAGGTGGAGGTTGTTCTGGATTTCAATACGAATGGGGTACAACAGAACAAGAACCTACCATAGAAAATTTATGGGTTGATCCAATAGCAGAATTTGCCTTATTTGGATGCACTATAGATTATATTACGGAACTTGGTGGTTCCTATTTAAAAGTGATTAATCCTAATGCTACTGCTTCTTGTGGGTGTGGTGAATCTTTTGCAGTTTAGGGGTTTACAAACTCTGCAAAATGTGATATAATTATACAAAATGGAGAAGTGAATGAGTTTTTATACATCAGTAGTTCGTTATGGTAATTCTATGCTTTATCGTGGTTATGATGCCAATGGTAAACGTATATATCGCAAAGACCATTTTCAACCAGAATTTTTTGTGCCATCACAAAAGGACACAGGTTGGAAATCTCTAGACGGCAGACCAATTGCGCCTTTAAAAATGGATAATATGCGAGAGGCCAAAAATTGGATCGAAGAAAATAAAGAAGTTTCTGGCCGACATATTTTTGGTTCACAAAATTATATTCATCAATATATTACCTCAAAATTTCCACGTGACATTGAATTTACACGTGAATGGGTTGACGTTGGTACGTTTGATATTGAAACAGAATATAATGATGGGTTTCCAGAACCATCTCTTGCAGATCAAAAAATTTTATCAATTACCTACAAGTCAAGTAAAAATAATACCTATTATGTTTGGGGATATGGCCCATACGATACAGAAAATGCTCTAATTAAACCGGTACAATATTTCCGTTGCCGTGATGAGGTAAGTCTACTTACTAAATTCATAGAGTTCTGGAATAATCCTGACAATACTCCAGATGTTATCACTGGTTGGAATATTCGTTTCTTTGATGTACCGTACCTGGTAAATCGTGTAAACAGAATGCTAGGTTTGGAATGGGTAAAGAAGTTTTCTCCTTGGGGTATGGTTGATGGCGGTACGGTAACTCGTAAGAAAACTGGCAAGAAGGAAGACGTATATGATCTACGTGGTATCCAGCAACTAGATTATCTAGAATTATTCCAAAAATTTGGATATTCATATGGTCAGCAAGAATCGTATCGCCTCAACCATATCGCTCACGTTGTATTAGGCGAGAAAAAATTATCCTTTGAGGAATCTGGTTCACTAAAAAATCTATACAAAGATGATTTTCAACGTTACATTGATTATAATATGAAAGACGTGGAACTTGTGGATAAACTAGAATCCAAAATGGGATTAATTACCTTGGCACTAACCGTGGCATATAAAGGTGGTGTAAACTATATGGATACATTTGGTGTAACCAATATTTGGGAATCCATTATGTATCGTAAGATGAATTCCATGAAAGTCGTTCCACAAATCACATCTTTCCAAAATATAAAATCACAGTTTGCTGGTGGTTATGTAAAAGATGTTCAGACTGGAATGCATGATTGGGTTGTGTCTTTCGATTTAAATTCTCTGTATCCTAATATCCTAGTCCAGTGGAATATGTCTCCTGAAACTCTCATAGATCAATCGGAGATATCTGGTGTGGATTATTATTTGGATAATGATGTTAATCCAAATCCAAAATATACACTGGCTGCTAATGGTTCGACATATCGTAAGGATAAAGATGGTATTATTCCGAGTCTAATTATTGATTACTATGATGAACGTAAATCGGTCAAGAAACAAATGCTTGCTGCAGAATCTGCATATCAAAAAGGTAAAACATTTGAACTTGAAAAAGAAATTAACAGATTACATAATCAGCAAATGGCCATTAAAATTCTTATGAATTCACTATATGGTGCGTTAGGTAATCAGTATTTCAAATACTTCGATTTACGTATGGCCGAGGGTGTTACACTTACAGGTCAACTTGCCATCCGATGGGCAGAACGTTCCGTAAATTTGGAAATGAATAAATTATTGGAAACAGAAAACGTGGATTATGTTATTGCCATCGATACAGATTCACTATATATTAATTTTGCCCCACTGGTAAAAAAATTCAATCCAAAAGATACAGTAAAATGGATCGACGCGATTTGTAAAGATCATTTTGAAAAAATTCTTGCAAAATCCTATGATAAATTATTTACCAAAATGAATTGTCATAACAACAGAATGGAAATGGGCCGAGAGGTTATTGCAGACCGTGGTATCTGGACTGCAAAGAAACGATATATCCTAAATGTACATAATTCAGAAGGTGTACAATACGACGAACCTAAATTAAAAATTATGGGTATTGAGGCTATCAAGTCATCTACGCCTGAGGTTTGCCGAGATAAATTTAAAGAAATATTTAAGGTTATTATCTCGCAGGGTGAAAGGGATACACAAAACTTTATCCAAAATTTCAAAGACGAATTTTGTAAATTACCTCCGCACGATGTGGCTTTTCCTAGAGGTGTAACAAATGTTACAGACTGGTCCGATAGGAAAACAATATACAGTAAAGGTTCTCCAATACACGTTCGTGGATCTCTACTATATAATAAACAAATTAAGGATCTTAAATTAAATAAAAAATATGAAATGGTTGAAAATGGTTCAAGAATTAAATTCTGCTATTTAAAGATGCCAAACACATTAAAGGAAAATGTAATTGCTTTTCCAGATATTTTGCCAGACGAATTTAAATTGCATAAATATGTGGACTACGATTTACAATTTAACAAAACATTTATCGAGCCATTAAAACTTATCCTGGATGCCATTGGTTGGTCTCCAGAGGAACAGGCAACACTAGAGGATTTTTTTGTATGACTGGATTTTACGAAACGAATAATTACAAAGTAAAAAAATTTATGAAGGCATTTGGCCAAGAGGTAAAGGAAACTCCTGAGATTCCAGATGCTGAAACCGTTAACCTTCGGATTGAATTAATCGCTGAGGAATTGGAGGAACTATGGGATGCCTGTGCAAAGAAAGACCTCGTTGAAATTGCTGATGCTCTTACAGATATCTTATATGTTACCTATGGCGCAGGTCATGCTTTTGGAATCAATCTCGACTCATGCTTTAGGGAAGTCCAGAGATCTAATATGTCCAAATTGGGAGAGGATGGCAAACCAATCTACCGTGAGGACGGTAAAGTAATGAAAGGTCCAAATTATTCTGAACCAAATTTAAAAAAGGTTTTACATTTGGAATAAAATGTGATATAATATACTTATATTATGAGGTTATAAATGCACTTACCAAAATATCCAATTTATATTATTTCCAAAGGTCGTTGGGATTCCCGAATGACCCAAAGAACTATGGAGGAACTAAAACTGCCATACCGTATTGTGATCGAAGAATCCGAATACGACAAATATGCAGAAAATGTTCCTAAAGACAAAATTTTAACACTACCAGAAAATTTTAGGGATAATCCAGTTTGGGCCAAACGAGATGAAACCACTGGATTACTTGGTGGATCCATTCCTGTACGTAATTGGGTATGGGAACATTCAAAGGCAGAAGGCCATAAAAAACACTGGATACTTGATGATAATATTCGCCACTTTTACAGGCTACACAAAAACAGAAAAATTCGTATGGCGTCTGGTTCATGTTTTCGTATCTGTGAGGATTTTACCGATAGGTATACCAACGTTAAAATGTCTGGTATGAATTATGCTTTTTTCTGTCCATCTGGTGTGAAACGGCCGCCATATTATGTTAATACCAGAGTATATTCTTGTATCCTACTTGATAATGGAATCCCATATCGTTGGCGTGGCCGTTACAACGAGGATACAGATCTAAGTTTGCAAGTATTAAAAGGCAATTATTGTACATTTTTGTTTAATAATTTTTTATGTGGTAAGACTGCTTCAATGACTATGAAAGGTGGTAATACCGAAGAGGTGTATAAGATCCAAGAGGTTGGTGATCGTAAAACTCGAAAGGGCGGTGATGACTTTGATAACCGTAGAGAATTTGCAGAGTCATTACAAAGACAACATCCAGACGTAGTTGAAATTACACAGAAGTGGGGTCGTTGGCATCACAATGTAAACTACTCTGCTTTTCCACAAAGTCCTATTAAAGTCGAAGGACTAAATATACCAGAGGGTCCAAACGAATATGGACTTAAATTACAGGCAATAGCGCCAGACCAACACGATAATGAAGGAGAGGAGTTTATGTATGGCGACGAATAAAAATAATGTTAACACAGTAGAAAATAACCTTTTCATGCTATCAGGCGATGAGGAAAAGAAAACACCATATGAATGGGACGGTATGCCAGAATTTGACCAACCTAAGGCAGAGGAATTTGCCAAAATCATTGTACGTTTTAGAAATTGGGAAGATGTACGAGAATTTGCCGAACGTATTGGCCAAAATAATATTACCAATAAAACCAAGTCTATTTGGTTTCCTGCTCTTGACCGAGGTGCAAGTAGTTTATTAAGGTGGATGGATGATGAACCAGAAAAATAAAGAAGAAAAAGAGGATTTTGATCCAGATGTACATGGTGGTGGCGTAGAAAATTTTGATACGTATCCACCAAAAAAAGAAAATAAAAAAGAAAAAGACAAAGTTATTGTTTCAGAAGACGACGGATATCATGACTAAAATTTTTTTATTGCCTTATACAAATCAAACTTATTTTTCCTATAAAAATAGGGTTAGTGGTGTAGATGAAGCTCTCTTGAAACAGATGAATGCTCTCCGTATGCTTGGACATAAAGTGGAAACCTATATTCCCTTTACAGATATTCAGCACAAATACGAAGGTGTAAATTTTTATGCCGAAGATATTACGGATGCCAAGGCAACAGAAAAAATATATTCAAAGAAAATTATAAAACAAATGGTTGAGGCCATTGCCAAATTTAAACCAGATATTATTTTATCCAATAGGCTATTTGGTAAAAAGGTATATAAGGATTTATTCCGATTTAATATTCCAATTGCTTATATGTCACATTCTTGTCCTGGTTGGTTTGTTGATGTTGTAAGTGCTGATTACCTTTCTGAATTTTTAGGTAAAGGCAATACGCTTTTAGGTGTATCAGAATACCATGTGGCAAGAACAAAAGAATATTATGAAAATCGTAGAAAGGACTGGACCTTTACCGATCCAATTATTGCAGATGATTTTGTATTTTCATCATATAGTGATGAAGAAGATATCATTATGCATGATGGAGTGGTAAGGCATGTATCAGCAGCATCAAAAGATAAAGACACATTTTTAATCCATCAGTTCCTTGAGGATTCTCCAATTAAGTCCGAGGTCTATACTACGGTAAAACATATGCATAAGGAAACAGAAAATGCAGATACATACGTAACGAAAAATATTGAAAAATATCCAGACAATACAAATTTTGATATTCCTCATGCTGATATTATGAAAAATATTGCCAAGTCTGCATGTACCTTTGTTGGTTTACATCCACTAGAATCCTTTACCATTACCTCGTTGGAATCTCTTTCACGTGGAGTTCCACTAATTGTAAAACCACATAAAAAACTGGAAACACATCCAGCGCTTGAAATGGTAGAACCAGAATTTCGGAAATATATCTACATGTACAAAGATAAGGCTGATTTTGAATATGCAGTAAATATGTTTACCACAGTAGGTTTGGATGAACGTAAAGCTTTGGCTGCATCATGTTTTAAAACAACTTCCAAAGAATCCTATGCCAAAAAATTAGAAACGGTATTAGATAATGCCATCAAGAAACATGTTGACATAAATAAAAATGTATTTACATTCTTTTAAAAATATGATATAATGGTATTATGAAAACATCATTGACCATATTTAAAAATTTATTTGCCATAAAAACGGATCAACGTATGGACTTTGATTCGTTTGACGAATTGGAAAAATTACTTTATAAATTAAGTGATCAACCTCTAGCATCTAAAAAAGATGCCGTATTGATATCTCCTGCCACCTATAAACCAGATACCACTCGCAAAAACGATAATGTTGTTGAGTGGTCTGGTTGGTGTGCTGTTGATGTCGATGATTATGAACCAGAAGGAGAATTAAAAGATGATCTTATCAGGAGATTTTCTACTTGGCGTTTCACTTGTTATAGCACTGCTAGCAGCACTAGGTCTAGTCCAAAGTTTCGTCTTGTCTTCCCACTTACGAGAGCAGTTGAAATGGAGAGGATCCGTGATTTTTGGTATGCGCTCCAGACTGAACTCGGCGACCTCGGAGACAGACAGACTAAAGATTTATCTAGGATGTATTACATACCTGGAAAATATGCTGACGCTTACAATTTTATTTTTAGTAATGGTGGCGTATCAATTGATCCCGACGAGCTAATATTTAAGCATCCTATGCCTAAAAAGGCAAACCTAAATAATTTCTTTGATCGACTACCAGATGAAATGCAAAAACAAATTATCGAGTATCGTAAAAATAAATTGGATGCAAATTATGAATGGACTTCATATCGTGACTGTCCATTTTTTCCTAAAAAACTTGAAATGGAATATCGGGCCATATCAAATACTGGTTGGTACCATAAGATGTATCAAATTATGGTTGCCATTGCAGGTAATGCAATTAAAAATAAATATCCGATTACTGTATCAGAAATATCCAAAATGTGTAGAGAACTAGATGGTGATACAGGTAATTGGTATAAAAACAGACCTCTGGATAAAGAGGCAGATAGGGCATTAGAATATGTCTACAAAAACATATGAAAAAATAAAAGAATCATATAGAAGATTTTGGATGGTTAAAGGACATCTCAATGCAAATGTTAATTCTGCCTTAGGAGCATATGACGATTATGGTCGTAGATTATGGCGAGCAGGTTCAGATGGTGCCCCTTTATATGACTACGAAGAAGGTTTTGAAGAGGCTTGGGCCAAAAAATGGGCCGAAATCCGTGACAAAAATGTCACGGATTGAAACTTTTTTGAATTATTTTCCTAAGTGATTGAGATTATTACATATTTTTTTTAATTTTTTTTAAAAAAACACTTTACAAGTACCTTATAATGTGATATAGTATACTTATAAAATAAATTATGAGGAGAAATAAAATGGAATTCAGAAACTTAACCAAACTAATCACAGAGTTGAAAAACGATGCAAAGTCTGATTGGGCAATCCAAGAGGATATGGCTAGTATGTATCAACAAGATGCTGATGATGCTCAAGAAGTTATGGACTTAATTAACGCTCCAAAGGATGCTACAAATAATTATGTTCGTAAATATATTAACAGATTGGATACTGTAATCCGTGAGGCAATTATTGTTGCTCTTGCAAAGGATTTAGGTTCCGATTGGGTCGCATCAGAATTACATTGGGAGGTTAACTAATATGTATCATATCGATTCACTACCTACTTTATATAAACGTGATGATTCTGGTAGGATCAGAACATGGGAAATCCAAATCGGATTTAATTCAGATGAACATGCCGGTACAAGGACAGTGGCCGGTCTTATTGATGGTAAACAGACAACTTCTGTTTGGAATATCAAAGAGGCCAAAAACGTTGGCAAGAAAAATGGTACGACTTCCCGTACACAGGCCATGCGTGATGCTCAATCTGCCTGGGACCGTAAACTAGAACGAGACTTCTTTAAGGATATCAAGGACATTGATTCCTATGAGAAGTTCAAACCAATGTTGGCAGCTGGTTACAAAGACCATCCAACTCCTCATGGATTCAGTCAACCAAAGCTTGATGGTATCCGTTGTATTGCAGACAAGAATGGTTTGTGGACACGTGCCGGAAAGCCTATAACCAGCTGCCCTCATATATCAGAAGCCTTAAAAAGTTATTTTGATGTGTGGCCAACTGCTATACTAGATGGTGAATTATATAATCACAAACTGAAAGCAGACTTTAATAAAATAACAAGTTTGGTTAGAAAAACAAAAAGTACTGAAGAGGACTTTAAAGAGGCTGAAAAATTAGTTGAATATCATATGTATGATATAACCTGGACTCACGGTGTTAAAATGACCTTTAAGAATCGTAATGATATTCTTAATAAAATGGCCATGCTAAAGAATTTTAAGTCAGATATTCTAAAAATAGTTGAAACCACTTGGTGTGATAATCAAGAGGAAATGGACAAACTTTATTCAGAATATACCGAAGATGGTTACGAAGGTCAAATGGTTCGACATGATACTCCATACGAACACAAACGTAGTAAAGGTTTGCTAAAACGTAAAGAGTTTACTACCGAAGAGTTTAAAGTGGTAGAAGTTCTTGAAGGACTAGGTAACTGGTCTGGATATGTAAAAAGATTTGTTTGTGAATTACCAGCAAATGCGGATACACCTGCTGGTAAAACATTTGGATCCGGTATTCGTGGTTCACAACAACAAATGAAGGAACTGTTGGAATCTGGTAAAACACCAGACTGGGCAACAGTTCGATATTTTAACCTGACACCTGATGGTGTGCCAAGATTCCCAGTCGTTGTTGACTATGGTTTTGGCGAACGTGATGATTGACTAAAGAGGAGATAATTATGGAAATCACAACAAATAAAGGCAAGACAATTAATGTTGTTGCTGTCAGTGACTGGATGCCAGTCACAAAAATCCCTGGGGTAAATTCTAAGGCTTACAATGAATTGGTAGATAAATTTGGTATGCCTAGCGGCTGTTACCAATTTGCAAAGACCGAACACGTAGAGGATATTGGTAAGGAACTGATTCATAAACAGATTGGTTATACCGGTACTGGTAAAGATGTTTTTGGTCGGACAGGTAATGTCAGGTCACCATCTGGTAAACACGGAGTCAATCGCGTAATTCGTGCAGAAGGTTGGGATAAGGAAAATGATGTACGAGTCAGATACCTTTTCTGTGAAATGGAAGATGCCGCTGATTTGGAAAATTACATTTTTGCTGAATCACAAACTCAATTTGGTTATAGGTTTGCCTGGAAAGAAGCTTCTGCAGGTACCGATGGTACTCTACACGAGTGGATGGATACTGCAGAATTAAAACTTTCTGCAGAAGACATTATTGAATGTTTACCAAAACTGAGACAATTGGTTATAGATAAGAAAATGGAAGATGTTATTTCTGAAGTCGATGGATTGTTTGAAAGTGCCATAAAATGAAAGTAGGATTAACTGCATCTACATTTGATTTACTACATGCCGGTCATATTGAAATGTTACGAGAGGCAAAAGGTGAATGTGATTACCTAATATGTGGATTACAAATTGATCCAAGTATTGATCGACCAGAAAAAAATAAACCTGTACAAACTGTAGTGGAAAGATACACACAATTATCTGCCGTAAGGTTTGTGGACGAAATTATTCCTTATTTGTATGAAACAGATTTAGAAGATATTTTACAAATGAGGGATATTCACGTTCGGATCCTTGGAGAGGAATATCGTAATAAAGATTTTACGGGACGTGATATTTGCAAGGCTCGAGATATTGAGCTACATTTTAACAAAAGAGACCACAGATTTTCCTCAAGTGGTCTAAGACAGCGAGTTAAGGAAAGAGAAGATGACTCAAGTTCAAGAACAAGTTAAAGAAAAATTGGAAGCTTATAAGAAATATCGTGCTGAAAAAAATGCCGAAGATAGAACCTCGGAGCAATGGGACGATGTTATTGCTGAACTTAAATCTCGAATAAAAAAATTAGAAGAGGACATGGCCTATGCCATGCGAAAATAGTTGTTTACTTTTACTAAATATTATGATATAATACTATTATAATACGGAGGAATATATGAATATATGCATTACAGGCGGCGCTGGTTTTATTGCTTTTCATCTTGCAAATAAATTAAAAAGCGCTGGTCATCAAGTTTCTGGGTTTGATAATTTTAATGATTATTACGATCCAAAACTTAAATATGCCAGAGTTGCTGAACTAGAAAAAAATGATATCTATATTGATACAGGAGATCTACAAGATAAGGATACACTGGCTCAATATTTTGAATTTAATGACTTTGACATTGTAATGCATCTAGCCGCATATGCTGGTGTCAGACATTCCTTGGAACAACCCGATAAGTATATCCATAATAATGTTGTTGGTACACATAATCTTATTGAGGCTTGTCAAAATGCAGGAATTAAAAAAGTTGTATATGCATCAACATCCTGTGTAATGGCAGGTAATAATTTACCTTGGTCCGAAGATGAAAAATTAGGATACCAGTTAAATCCTTATGGATATACAAAGGCAACAAATGAATCTCAGTTCATGGCAAGTACTCTAGAATCTGCCATTGGACTGAGGTTTTTTACCGTGTATGGCCCTTGGGGCCGACCAGATATGGCTCTATTTGATTTTACAAATAAAATTGTAAATAATGAAACAATAACACTTTTTAATCATGGTGATATGATACGTGATTTTACTTATGTGGATGATATTGTGCAAGGAATTGAAATTGTACTAAATAGAGCCATGAATAATAATGTAAAAGAAATTTATAATATCGGTTATGGCGAACAAGTAAAACTTTTGGATTTTGTGGAACATATTGAATTTCAGCTAGGTCGTACCTCTAGTAAAAAATATGTACCAAAACATCCAGCAGATACCTATGCTACTTGGTCTGATACGAGTAAATTACAGGCTCTTGGATATAAACCTACTGTTCCTATCGACGTGGGTGTTACTGCCTTTATCAACTGGTATAAATCTTATTACGGAGTAAATTAATGAAAAAAATTGCAATTGTTGGACATGGATATGTTGGTAAGGCTGCAGCCCATGCTTTTGATACAAATGGTGTAGAACAACATATTATTGATCCAATTTATAATACACATCTTGGCAATTTAAAAGGTAAAACTAGAATTGATGTTGGATTTGTATGTGTTCCAACTCCTATGGGTTTGGATGGTTCTATTGATTCATCCATTGTGGAAAAGGTGGTAGAGGAACTTAGTTATTTTGAATGCATGATTGTGGTTAAATCTACAATTACACCAGCCGTTGTAGAAAAACTATCTGGTAAATATGATAAATTCATTTATAATCCAGAGTTTCTTACAGAAAAAAATGCCATTGAGGATTTTATTAATCCGCCTATGCATGTATTTGGTGGTGATCCAAAACTAACGGCAGAACTAGAAAAGATATATATTAATCATAGTCAATGTAAACCATGTGCAGCATACCATATGACTGCCATGGAAGCATCATTTGTAAAATATGGAATTAATTCATTTCTTGCTACAAAGGTACTTTGGTTTAATCAGTTTAAGGATCTTATTGATAATGCTGGTGGTAAATATAATGTGATTGTAAATGCCATTGGATCGGATCCAAGGATTGGTCATTCACATACACAAGTTCCTGGCCATGATGGTCGAAAAGGATTTGGTGGTGCGTGTTTTCCTAAGGACACAAAAGCATTTTCCAAATATGCAGATGGTGCATTTACTGTGCTAGATGAGGTTATAAATGTTAATAATGAATATCGACTCCAGTATTCTCTGGATGATCGAGAGAAAGAACAGAACGTGAGGTTTGCTTAATGAGTATTATGGATAAATTAAAAAAGAATTCGAAGGTAAAACAGACTTCGGTTCTTTCGGAATCCAAATTCTTTAATAATAAGGATATGATTCCAACTGAAGTGCCAATGATTAATGTGGCATTATCAGGAGATACCAAAGGTGGTTTGGCTCCTGGACTTACTGTACTTGCTGGCCCATCCAAACACTTTAAAACATCATTTGCTCTTATTATGGCATCTGCTTATCTAAAAAAATACAAAGATGCCGTATTATTATTTTACGATTCAGAATTTGGTTCTCCTCAAACATACTTTGAAACATTTGGTATTGATACGACTAGAGTATTACATACTCCCATTACTAATGTTGAGGAACTTAAATTCGATTTAATTGGTCAACTTGAGGCTCTAGAAAGAGATGACAAAGTCTGTGTGGTTATTGATTCTGTTGGTAATCTGGCATCAAAGAAGGAACTTGAAGATGCCATTAATGAAAAATCTGTGGCAGATATGTCTAGGGCAAAGGCACTAAAAGGTTTATTCCGTATGTGTACACCGTATCTCAATATGAAAAATATTCCACTAATTGCTGTTAACCATACCTATATGGAAATAGGATTATTTCCTAAGGCTGTAGTATCCGGTGGTACTGGTATTTACTACTCGGCAGATAATATCTGGATTATTGGGCGTAGACAACAGAAAACTGGTACAGAGGTAACTGGTTATGATTTTGTAATTAATGTGGAAAAATCCAGATACGTAAAAGAAAAGGCCAAAATTCCTATTTCTGTATCATGGGAAGGCGGCGTAGAAAAATGGTCAGGTTTACTTGATATTGCCCTAGGTGGTAATTATGTTTCCAAACCAAGTAATGGTTGGTATTGCCGAGTCGATAGAGAAACTGGAGAACTTGTAGATCCTAAAGTTAGACTTAAGGATACCTTGGAATCTAAATTTTGGGAACCTATCTTTGCTGAAACAGATTTTGCCGATTATATCAAGAATGGTTACCAAATTGGAGGCAATTCAATAATTGAGTTTGATGATGAAGGAGAATAAGGACTACGAATTAATACCATCAGATACCGATGATGCATGGCACGTTAGAATATTAACGGGCAATTATGTTGAAACTGTGGTTAAATTTGGGTCGATTTCCTTCAATGAAGTTGCAGATCATTTATCTTTCAACTTTACAATTGTATCAAGTCCTGATATAATAACAGAAGATGATAAAAATTTACAAGAATACTGCGCTCGTGTCCTTGAGGATATTATTGAAAAAGGTATTGAGGATGGGTCCGTTGGTATGAAAGATAGAAACACAGGTGAAAATATTGAATAGTAATATTGAACAAACCATTCTTCGTAATCTTTTAAACGATGAAAAGTATATGCGAAAGGTTTTACCTTTCATTAAACCTGATTATTTCCAGGGTGTATACCGTACGTTATTTAAAGAGGCCGGTAAATATGTAGCTAAATATAATAAATTGCCTACTGCCGAAACCCTCATTATTGAATTACAAGAAACCAATATGTCCGATGAACAGTTCCAGATGGCAATGGATATTGTTCCACAATTATATTCGGGCGAGTCAATCGATGAAAATTGGCTATTAAATGCCACAGAAAAATGGTGTCAAGATAGAGCCATTTATAATGCTGTTATGGAATCCATTTCCATTATTGATGGAAAACACGATACTTTAACAAAGGGTGCTTTACCAGACCTACTATCTAAAGCATTAGGTGTAGGTTTTGACACAGCCATTGGCCACGATTATATTGAAAATGTAGAGGAACGTTATGAATTTTACCACACAGAAGAGGATCGTATTCCATTCGACCTCGAATACTTTAACAAAATCACAAAAGGCGGTGTCCCAAATAAAACTCTCAACATTGCTCTTGCTGGTACTGGTGTCGGTAAGTCTTTATTTATGTGTCATGTTGCTGCAGCCGCTCTTGTAGAAGGTAAAAACGTTTTATATATTACAATGGAAATGGCTGAAGAAAGAATTGCAGAACGTATTGATGCCAATCTCTTAAATGTTCCAATTGACCAACTGGATAAATTATCCAAGGATATGTTTACATCTAAAGTGGCAGACCTTGCCAGAAAAACCACAGGTAAACTTATTGTAAAGGAATATCCAACTGGTTCAGCACATACCGGCCACTTTCGTGGTTTATTAAATGAATTAAAATTGAAAAAACAATTTGAGCCAGATATTATCTTTATTGATTACCTTAATATCTGTGCCTCATCAAGAATGAAAGGAATGGGTGGTGCAATCAATTCATACACTTACATTAAGGCAATTGCTGAAGAACTACGAGGTCTTGCGGTTGAGTTCGAAGTACCGATATTCTCTGCAACGCAAACGACTCGCTCAGGTTATTCTAACTCGGATGTTGGGCTTGAAGATACGTCCGAGTCTTTTGGACTACCCGCTACTGCCGACCTCATGTTTGCCATCATATCAACAGAGGAACTCGAACGTGATGGACAATTCATGGTTAAACAACTTAAAAATCGTTACAATGATCCCACGCATCATAAAAGATTCGTGGTAGGTGTTGACCGTAGTAAAATGCGTTTATATGACGTAGAGGAAAGTGAACAAACTCTTACTGATGATACTCCAGTATTTGATAATACCACAACCGGCAAGCGGTTTGATGATTTTAAATTGTAGTATAAATAAAAGTAGGATAATATAATGGTTAGGAAAAATAACAATGAAATGGTTTTTAATAATATTCTTTTCGGCAGGACACCAGTTTGTCTTTTTTACACCAACATTTGATTCAGTAGATGAATGTTTGTGGTCGGCCACATATCCACCACATGCTTACATTTATGGTCAACGATTAAAAAAAGAATATAGTACTCCACAAAATATAGAACGAGTTGCTTGTATTGATGAGGAAAATTTAAGAGATTTTCTAGATGAAAATAGAAGACTGAACGAACATGAAAAAGGAATAAAACTATAAAATGAATGCTCGATTGATTAGCTACTCTAAGCCATCGCGTAGATTTAGATTGGAAAATGGATTAGATGAAAATTCAGAAAACTTACAAGACCTTGTCGCTTATTGTGCCCGTGTCTCGAATCCCTCAAACCAAAATAACACTGAAACGGCAGAAAGGTTACTTACCTATCTCAGAAAAGAAGGGCACTGGTCACCGTTCGAAATGGTATCTGCTTGCTTAGAAATTGAAACAACAAGAGATATTGCTAGGCAAATATTACGTCACAGATCATTTTCGTTTCAAGAATTTAGTCAAAGATATGCAGACCCTACATCAGAACTAGATATGCATTTATCGTCTGAACCTCGTTTACAAGATACTAAGAATAGACAGAACAGTATTCCTACTGATGATGTTGATCTTAAAATGGAATGGATGAAAAAACAAGCAGAGGTACAGATTGCTGCTCGAAAGGCTGTTGAATGGGCAGCAGAAAACAATATTGCAAAAGAAGTACGAAGAGCTGTATTACCGGAAGGTCTTACTACTTCTCGGCTCTACATGAATGGTACCCTACGAAGTTGGATTCATTATGTAGAATTACGAACTGGCCACGGCACTCAGTGGGAACATATGCAAGTGGCCAAAAAATGCGCAGAAGCGCTAGAACCTGTATTTCCCACAATTATGGAATTTGTTCATTAAATTTTATGAAAGGAATCATTAATGAAACTATTTTTTAAGGCAATGGCATTTTTGTCATTATTTTTATTTTCAGCGGCACATGCTGATCCAGTAAAAGTTGGATTCGTATATGTCGGTCCGGTTGGCGATCACGGTTGGACTTACATGCACGATAAAGGTAGACAGGCTGTGGAACAACACTTTGGAGATAATGTAAAAACCTCTTATATTGAAAGTGTAAAATATGGTCCGGAGGCTGAACAAGTAATCAGAGAAATGGCCAATCAAGGTATGGACATTATTTTTGCAACATCATTTGGCTATATGGAACCAATGGTAAAGGTTGCCAAAGAATTTCCAAATGTAAAATTTGAACATGCCACTGGTTATAAAACTGCAGAAAATCTTTCGGTATATTCATCTAAATTTTACCAAGGCAGATATATTCAAGGAGTTATTGCTGGTCACATGAGTAAAAATGGTAAGGCAGGATATATTGCATCCTTTCCAATTCCAGAAGTGATTAGAGGTATTAATGCATTCTATCTTGGAGCAACAAGTGTTAATCCAGATTTTGATATTGATGTAGTATGGGTAAATACCTGGTATGATCCAGCAAAGGAATCTGATGCTGCAAAGGTTTTAATTAGTCAAGGTGCAGATATTATTACGCAACATACTGATTCACCTGCACCATTACAGACAGCATATAAGGCTGGTGTTATGGGATTTGGACAGGCATCTGATATGATTCAGTTTGCTCCTACCACACAATTAACTTCTATTCTAGATGTTTGGTCTCCATATTATATTGAAAGGGTACAGGCAGTAATTGATGGTACCTGGGAGTCTAAGGATACATGGGGTGGTATGGATACTGGTATGGTAGATATGGCAGCATATTCTAATATGCCCCCAGAACTAGCAGAACTTGCTGCAACTCTCCAAATGAAAATTACGAAAGGTGAATTTGATCCTTTTGGTGGTAAATTTACTACTGGTGAATTATTAGGTATGACTGATTATTTACCAGGTATTGATGCAATTAAACCATGACAAATAAGGAAACACAAGACATGACTGGTACAGGAATGTATATAGAACTACCAAAGGAAAAAATATACGAATCTCCTGATAAGGGCAAAACAGTATACGAAAGAGAATTTGGTGATTATTCCAATCGCAAGTTGGTAAAAGACCCTGAACCATTATGTATTGATGATCCTGAACCAGAAAGATATTACGACTGGATGTTATGGAAATTAAGACAGGAACGTCGTCGTGAAAAAGAGTCTGGGTAAATTACATTCTGCCACGCGGCACCTACATCATGCGTGTGAACAACACGAAGTGGGTGCCGCCATGGCAACTGGACAACCAAGAGAGGATTGGTATGCTTCTTGGTTGTCTGCCCTTTTAGTAATCCATAGTTATTTGGATGCTAGTATGCCTGTAGTATGTCGTAGGACATATTCACTTGGTGTTGATTTACAAAAAATGAAATGTGAAGTTTATACACCACCTGCAGCATATACATATATTCAATCACTTAAAAATATAAATGATGAACTTGGTGGTTGTTATGTATTAACTGGAGCAGGTTTAATGGGTGGCGCCATTATGAAAAAGAGATTAATTAATTATCCTACAAATCATCTAGAATTTGCAGATAGAGGATTGGCACTAGAATATCTTAAAAGCTGGAGAAATAGAGAAGAATTAGCCGACCCTGCCAAGAATTGTTTCTATGCTCTCCTTAAAATCATGGACGAAATCCGTGACAAAAATGTCACGGTTTAGACTTTTTTTGAAAAAAATGCCTAAGTGATTGAGATCATTGAGGATTTTTTTTGATTTTTTTTAAAAAAACACTTTACATCTCCGATTTTATTTGATATAATAAACCTATAATCAAATGAGGAGAAAAATATGATTAAAGTTTACCAAATACCTTCCGAAGAAATGGAAAATATGTATCCAGAAAGCCCGTTTATGTACGGTATGGGTAGAGGCTTTGATATCAACAAGCACATCAATAAATATGTACATGTTGCTGATCTTGCAGTTGATACCTTACCTGAGGCTTTTGAGGTTGGCAATATCGGACCAGAGGAAAAGTACACTCGGTACAAGTCCATGCATTCGGTATCGGTTGGTGATATTCTTGTTGATGAGAATAACACACCATTTGTTGTTGCCCGAATGGGGTTCGAAGAGTTGGATCATGATAAGGAGCTTATATAATGAAACTAGAAACTGCTAAAAAGATCTTCAAGGATCGTGCTGAAAACTTCTACGGTAAAACTGTAGCTTGGTTGGTCGATGAAATGGATAGATGCTTCAAAGAAGTCGGCTATGTTGATGAGAGCCAAAAGGTTACTCAGGCTTATAAAATTCTTAAAAAGGCGGAGGTAATATAATGAACACATATTATGTAAGTGGAAAATATTATATTATTACCGCCACAATGATGAACGGTGATAAGTGGGAAACAAGACGTCATACTTTCCAAGGAATGGAATCAGTTGTTCAAGATGTCTTGGCAGATAAGGAAGTCAAAAATTTTACAGTTGAGGAGAAAATATAATGTATGCGTATTGTGATAAAATTGCTGATGTTGTTAGGAAAGCATTATTAAAATATGATCCTGATAATATCGTAGGATTTGTTGGTCCAATTGAAATGGATCTACATCCTGAAAAAGGATATTTTGTAACCACTAAAAAGACAATCGAAGTGTCTGACATGAATGGTAAAATATATAAGGTAACAATCGAAGAAACTGGGGAGAATGTACAATGAGACAGATTGATTTAAATGGGCCTGAAGGTAATGCATTTGTATTACTTGGTTTTGCTCAACAGTGGGCAAAGGATCTTGGTAAAGATGCCAAGACAATATGTGATGAAATGAGATCGAGTGATTATAAAAATCTAGTAAAGGTCTTTAAACGTGAATTTGGTAATGTTTGTGAGGTATATTATGGGTAAAGTTTTTAAAGCTTTAGGTGGAACAATAATGTTTCTTGCCTTTTTTGTAATAATAGGAACAGCAGGTTCTGATTGTGATGGTGACTGTATGGAAAAGGCTATTCCAATCAGTCAGATGCTTATCCAGTTTGCTGGAGCGCTTCTTGCCGGATATACCGGTTATTTAATGTATAATTATGGAGATAAATATGAGTAAAATGGGTCAAGCGGTTTTTGAGGCACAGGAATTTGCCACAGAAAATTATAATGTATCTCGTGATGAGTTTGTAAAATTGGCAGAGGCTGAATTTTTGAAAAAAGGTTCATTTAGGCCTTGGATGAAAACATGGGCAATCGAAGAGTTCGATGTGATCCAAAATGATATGACAGAATGGAGTAGATATGTTTCTGACTAAAAAAGGCAATAAAATTAAAACTGAGGACAAGGCTCCAAAGATTAATTATGCCTTTAATGAGGAAAGAATCCTCAACGAAATGAAAGAGTATATTGACGCAACTTATGATGCTCACTATTCTCAGAACAAATATCAGTCAACCCAAATCATTGAGGATATGGGTCACGGTATGGGTTTTGCTCTTGGTAATGTAATTAAATATTGCCAACGATATGGTAAAAAGGAAGGCTTTAATAGAGCCGACTTAATGAAAGTAATTCATTATGGAATTATTGCATTATCCATGCATGATAGAAAAAAATGAAAGATTTAGATAAACTTCAACAATTATTGGTTATAACTATGGAAGAATGTGGAGAATTAACACAGGCTTGCAGTAAGGTATTGCGTGTAGGTTCTTTAGAAAGATCTGATGTAATTGATAATTTACGTTCTGAACTTGGTGACGTTTATTGTATGTTGGATTTAATGGTAAAAAATAAGATTATATCCTGGGACGATTTACACAATAGAGCAAAATATAAAACAGAACGCCTAAAAAAGTGGAGTGATTTATTTCTTACCGATAGCGTTTAAACTGTCTAAAACATCATCAATATTAGGTTCCTTACTACCTGGATTATAAATGCATTTATATTGTCTTGGGCAGTTATTTTCATACATTAATTCATAGGTTTTATTTCCACCTTGATATATACATGCTTGTCTACCTGTACGTTTTGATTTAAGTGTCCTTTTAAGTCGACAAGTTGTATATTTCTTTTTGTCAATCATACCTCTAAGTATTTTTTGACGTTCGGTATAATTCTCACTAGGTTTAGGTAAACTACATGTTTCACAATGACCCCATACATTTGCCGTTGCCGGTGTGCTAAATAATAGGATAATTACTAATAATAATTTAGACATACTAAATTTTACCAGTAGATTGTAGTAGCATTATAAAAGCTACAATTGCTCCTGTGCAAACAGCCACTAAAACCCCAATTAATATTCCATCTATTAATTTTTTCTGTCTTTCCTTTTGATCGTAAATCATTTTTTGTCTTCGTTTACGAACATCGGCTTCTGTTCTCAATAATTCTTGCCAAGCGCTCATACCTCTGGTCAACATTATAATTTGTTTTAGTTGCTCACGCATGTCCTCGGCTTTTTTCTTGGCCATAAAAATTTCCATGGCCTCCTCCTCAACCGATCCTGCGGCAAATAATTTTTTAAACAAAGGAGGTTTTTTATTCATCTCCTCTGCTTTTTTAATGTCACTTACGGCTCCCATCCATTTACCAAGGGTGCCGGCCATATTTTCAATATCCTGACCTACCGCAACGCCTTTTTTGATGGCGGTGAATGCTGCATTTGCGGCAGATAAAGCTGCTGCTATTTCTATCATATGATAGTTCCTTATATAAAACTAATCATCATATAGATCAAAATGTGAAATAATTTACCTCAGACACTACTATTTATATTTACAAGCACTACAAAATGTGATATAATAAACTTATAAATAAAAAAGGTTCATTGACGTTAGTTGGAATCAAACTGGACGCGGGGGCAGTACCCGCCGCCTCCACCATAAACACATCTACTTGGGTGTTTTTATGATGGGGGCGAACTAGGATCGACAGGTGTGGAAGGCTAGAAGAGAACCAAAACTTTAAATGCAAACGATAATTTTGCACCTTCAGATTACGCCTTAGCGGCTTAATGCTGACGGGTTGGCAACTTACCTTGGAACAGAAAAGTTGCACCAAATTTATAAGGAGATATAATATGAGAAGTTTTGTTAATGATTCCTGGAATAGTATTATGAATGCAGAAATTAATCCATTACGGCATATTCCAGATTTAAATACTAGACATATGGTATTACAGGTATTGGCATGGATGTGGTGTATTTGTTTTTCTTTATGGGTAGGTAGTATGTGGGTATTCGGTTTTACTGCAATTGCTCACGTTTTTATTTTAGCTGCGATTGTTATGACTGTTGGTACATTTGAAACAGCGAAACGTAAACCTACTTTCTTTCTAAGATTAGAACATGGAACCAACGGTTATCATACTCCAAGTAGAACAAGACATATGTACCATAACGGAAAAAGAATTAAATTAGATCCTAATGATCCTGGTGGTGAACATGAGTGATGCATCTGAAACAATTAAAGGTTATCGCACTGTTATTAAAAAAGACCTTGATACATTAGAAAAAAAATTAAATAATATAGAAATAAAAATTGATAGGCTAAGTACAAAACTTGATAAACATATTAATTTTATTGATGATACTTATGAAGGATTAAGAAATCCAATAAAAATGGCAACGAGGTTTTTTAACAGATGAGTAAAAAAGTTGATTACAGTGAATTTGAAGAAGCATGTAAAATAGAACACAAAAGTAGTATTCTAAGAGATATGTGGAATGCAATTAGAAAAGATGATAGACCACATTGGGAAATTATGGCAGATGACGGCATGAATAAAACACTAAAATTTGCCTTATTCTGTATATTTGCTTATGGTTTTTATGAAGTTATTTTGGCCTTAATTGATAGGTTTACCTAATTTTGTGCCATTCTTCCAAATCCCTATCGGACTTTGTCATGTATTTACTAATACATGCCAGAATAACTTTACCCTTTTCATTTGCTATAACCACCCATTCAGCATTACCTGAAGGCGATTTGATCACCGTACCTTTCTGCAAGACTTGGTGACCTACTTTATGAGATATTTCCATAGTTATTATATTTATTCAAAACTTTTTTTAAAAAAAATCAAAAAAAGTGTTTACAAGCACTGTTTTATTTGATATAATATACATAATGAAAAAGGCCACTAAAAAGGAGATATATTATGGCACATCAAGTTGAAACAATGGCTTACGCAGGAGAGGTTCCATGGCATGGTCTTGGAGTTCCTGTTTCAAATGATCTGACACCAAATCAGATGATGGAAAAAGCCGGTCTGGATTGGACTGTATATGAATGTCAATCATTTGTTGAGTTCGATGGAAAGAAAATTCCAACTGGACAAAAATCATTGGTAAGAGGTTCAGATGGTAAAGTACTTACCAACGTTGGACCCGATTGGAATCCTTGTCAGAATGAAGATGCTTTTGAATTCTTTTCAGAGTACGTTCTTTCTGGTAATATGGAAATGCATACCGCTGGTTCCCTAAGGGACGGCCAAATGGTTTGGGCTTTGGCAAAAGTCAAAGAATCCTTTGACCTGTTCGGTGGTGATCAGGTTGATTCCTACCTACTATTTTCTAATCCACATCAATATGGTAAATCAATTGATGTTCGATTTACACCAATCAGAGTTGTTTGTAATAACACATTAACCCTTTCGTTGGATTCAAAGGCAGAACGTTCGGTAAAAGTCGGACACCGTGCCACATTTGATCCAGATATGGTTAAGGAACAACTTGGTATTGCTTCTGAAAAACTCAAGACATATAAGGAAATGGCTCAATTCCTTGGTTCAAAACGTTGGAGTGTAGATGCTCTTGTAGAATATTACAACGAGATTTTCCCACGCACTTCCGATAAGAAGATCCAGGACAAGGCACTTTCACTTGATACCATTTCAAGAAATGCCAAGATGTGCTATGATAATCTTGAATCACAGCCTGGTTCAAAGTATGCTGAAGGATCCTGGTGGCAGGCATTTAATTCAGTTACTTTTGTAACCGATCACCTACAAGGACGTAGTGCAGATAACCGTCTGTATTCAAACTGGTATGGAAATAACCAGGCTCGTAAAAGAGATGCTCTTAAAAAGGCTCTTGAAATGGCGGAGGCAGTATAATGGCACCAAATCCACATTATATCAATATGCTAATTAATTTTAGCATATTGGGTACGTTAATTTATGTTGCAATCCAAGTAAGTTAGGAGGTATTATGAAGGATAAATTGCTAAATGATTTACTACATAACGTAGTAAATGTCGAGTTTACCAAAGTCAATGGTGAATATCGTAAAATGAAGTGTACTCTAAAATCAGAGTACCTACCAAAACCCGTTAATGAAGATATTTCGATTAACGAGTTTAAGGAAAGTACAACAGAAAAAACATCATGCCCAGTTTGGGATATTGATGCAAATGGTTGGCGCAGTTTTAAATGGGACAACGTAATGGAGTTCTCTATTGAAAGCGCATAAACCAGAAATGATTGCCGCTTGGGCAAAAGAAAATAAGGTTAAAGGCTGGGAGCATCTGTACCGAGCCTACGACCCTAAAGAACAGGCCAAACGAAGACATTGGGCCATGAAATCCTATAACCGAAAACAACGTGAAAATATATATAGAGATAAGAGGACATAAAGTTCTCTTATTTCATAGAAGGGAGAAATTACTATGGAACTAGTAACTCTCTGGATGGCAGTAGGTTTTCTATTTGCTGCATATTCAGTTATAGCAAATGATTCTGTGCAAACTCTCGGCACATGGATTGCATCAAACAATGAGAGGTTCAACTGGAAGACGATGTGGATTGCCGCCTCGTCTGTTTTATTATGGGCACTATGGTATGGTTGGTATATGTATGGTGGAGACATCTCATATGGCCGACTTAATAAAATACCATTCCAAGAAATACAATGGTATCATGCAGCAGCACCCGGTCTGCTATTAGTATTAACCCGAATTGGTGTACCAGTCAGTACATCTTTTTTAGTTTTATCAGCATTTGCCTCAACGTTTGTGTTGGAAAAAATGTTAATGAAATCTATGATGGGTTATGCCGTTGCTGCAGTTGCCGCTTATGTTCTTTGGTTAGGCATCACAAAAATACTTGATGAGGCAGAACCAGTTAAAGAAGAACATAAAGTGTATTGGCGTGTCGGTCAATGGTTTACCACAGGATTTCTATGGTGGACTTGGTTATCACATGACATGGCAAATATTGCCGTATTCCTTCCAAGAGAAATACCCATCGATCTAATGATTGTGATTAGTGCAGTCTTTGTTGCTGGACTATGGTATATGTTCCGAGAAGGTGGTGGTAAAATTCAAAACATTGTTTTGGAAAAACACAATACCAGATACGTTCGTAGTGCTACAATTATTGATGGTGTATATTGGATTATTCTATTTTTCTTTAAGGAATTAAATGATATACCAATGTCAACTACATGGGTCTTTGTTGGACTTCTTTGTGGTAGAGAACTTGCCATGGCAACTATGACAGGAAAGGAAAAATTTAAGGTAGTGTTTCCATTAATTGGTAAAGACTTTCTTAAAATGATGGTTGGTCTTGCAGCATCGGTAGGTGTTGTATTATCAATACATTACATTATTGTTCCTGCCGGTTGGTAAAATAAATTTCAGATTATAGGCTCTGGTTGTATAAATAAAATGATTTAAACATTTATATGACTGGAGCTTATAATGACACAACTAATATCGCCTCAAAAATTTACAGAAACAGTTGGCCTTTTAAGGGCCTTTTTTTTAGACCAAGGCTTTTTGGAAGTCCATACCCAAAATAGATTATCAATCCTAGCGGCATGTGAGGATCCTTTTAATGTGGCAACTTATAATTATGCAGGTCAAGTTTGGCCACTACCACAAACCGGCCAAATGTGGTTGGAACACGAATTACTTTCCGCGCCCGAGTCAAAAGGCTTTTTTTGTGTCTCCACTTCGTATAGGCAGGAACCAAATGCGATACCAGGTAGACACGATATAATTTTTCCGATGTTCGAATTTGAATTTCCTGGCACCATAGACGATTTAAAGGCAATGGAATATGACCTATGTGAATATCTAGGATTCGGTACAATTACGGAAATGACATACGGAGGTTGGCAAGTGCACTTTGATGTTGAAGGTGAATTAACCGCTGAACATGAAAATGCAATGTATAACAAATTTGGTAGTTGTATGATTACAGACTTTCCAGAATTTACTAGCCCATTTTGGAATATGAGTAGAAACCCAACCGTAGACACATCAAAGAAAATTGACGTAATACTTGGTGGTATGGAAACAATTGGTTCTGCAGAACGTAGTACAGATGTAGATCAAATGAGAGATACATTCCATACAATTACAGATGGTGCATATGCCAAATTATTATTTGATTTATTTGGTAAGGAAAGGGTAGAAGCAGAACTAGAAACTTTCCTTAAATTTGATTTCTTTCCAAGAGTTGGTGGTGGAATAGGCATGACAAGAATGATTGCTGCCTTGGATAAAAATGGAAAAATTTAAAGATTTTATTTGGTGGTATAAACATCTTACTTCACAAGGACATGGTTATATCGCTTGTATAGATTATGCATTTTATAACTGTCGGCACTATAATAGAGACGGCAGTTATAGAAAAAATACCCCAGGCGGTCGTTAATCTGGAGTGGCGGAAAAGGTAGACGCGATAGGTTGTTTCCCTATTGTCTTGAGCGAGACGTGGTGGTTCGAGTCCACCCTCCAGAGCCAAATTTGTATTTATAAAATCCCATTTTTTGTGTTTACTTTCCTTATAAATAGTGTTATAATATAATTATTAATTAATCAAAATAAAGGTTATAACATGGAATCTTTTAAACAATTTAAAACAAATAAAGAGTTTGGTACTATGATAAACCAACCTTTTGGTTGGCCTATGGAAAAGGATCCAGTAATAAATCCAAATATACAATTGGATGAAGCAGCAAAATCCTTTGATGAACTTATCGATGAAGTGTTAAAACCAAATGAAAAGAAGGTGCATGGTAGGTATAGTATACCTTCAAAAAGTTTTCAACTTACAATTGATCGAAGAGATCAAGCAACTTTTAAAAAATTATTTACCGCCGCACCAAACAAAGGTGTTGGAAATGGAGAGGTATCTCTTTATTGGTTGTTTAACGGAGGCCGAAATAAGGCCAAAGAGACCAGAGGTGGTAATGATCCAGACTTAATGATTAATGGTAAGGCTGTTGAGGTTAAGGCCTATCCTTATCACAATCCAATTAGTTTAGGTAGGTTTCAGGATCGTAGAGCATTTAGGGCTATGGTAAATACCTTATTTGGTGTTGCAAATCTATCTGCTGCATTCGAAGGCGGAACTGGTAGAGGTGAACAAACATTTAAAGGTGAACTGGCTTTTAAATATAAGGACCTTGTAGAAAGTGCTGAAAAATTTTTATCACTAAAAGAAGTTGTTGAAAATAATTCAAAGGCCTTAGGTAAATTTAAAATATTTAAAGATATTATGAGAACTGTAGGACAGTTTGAAACACAATTAAAGGCTACAGGATTTAAAGGACGTAATCCTAAGGCAAATGATATTGCAGCTGCGTTAATTAAAAATGTTGTTATGGAATCTGTTGCAGATAAACCAGGTGATAAAGGGTATGTAGCAAATTTAAAGGAAAAAGATCCATTGGATATTTATTTTCACTATGTAGATTTTGCAAATATGGCGACCGATGAAAAGATATTAGGATCAAAGGGTACAATATCAATTGGTGGTGGTACATTAAAAATTAATTTCAGTAGAGTTTTTGGATAATGGAATATGTAAAATATTATAAGGATTTAAATATTGATATTGAAAAATTAAAAATGGATTATGCTGTTTTTTTAAAAAATAATGAATATGTAACAGATGATAAAACAAAAGTGGATTTTAATGCTATCTGTATAAACAGAAAACCTGGAGACCCAGATTCTGTAACTGGTGGTAATGTTCGTGGTAAATATTGGACATATCCAAAAAATGATACTGAGGAAGAAGAAAGACTTCCTTATATTGATGAAGAAGCATATACAGAAATTTGTCCAGAATTTGCCGGTACATATACAGAAACAGTTTATAATATTTTAAGTGAAAGGTGGAAATTGGGAAGGGTAAGATTTCTTATGAAACCACCACGTTCTTGTTTATCATGGCATAGAGATCCTGAAAAAAGATTACACATTCCTATGGTAACCAATAGAGGTTGTAAAATGGTTGTAGAAGAGCGTGCATATTATTTACCGGCAGATGGCACGGTTTATATTGTTAATAATCAAAAATACCATAATTTTTTTAATGGTAGTGAAAAAAATCGTGTACATTTAGTTGCAACTGTGTTAGGATAGAATTATGGAAAGTTTTTTTAATTATATAACAGAACAAAAAAACACACATATGACTCATATCGAGGATAAAGTTATTTATGGTGGTGTTAAAGGAACGAGAGAGGCCATTCTTGCATTAAGGGCTCTCAGAGATATGTTAAAAGGAGAGCAGGATGGAAATGTTAGTATTAAATGGGATGGCGCTCCTGCTGTGTTTGCTGGGACTGATCCTAGCGATGGTAGATTCTTCGTGGCAAAAAAAGGAATCTTTAACAAGTCTCCCAAAGTATACAAGAGTGATGCTGATGTTGACGCTGATACTAGTGGCGACCTTGCTGACAAACTTAAGCTTGCTCTTAAGCACCTACCTGAATTAGGAATCAAAGGAGTTGTGCAGGGGGATTTTTTATATGGTCCAGGAGATATTAAAAAGCAAAAGATTAAAGGGCAGTCATATATTACCTTTCATCCTAATACCATTGTATATGCAGTTCCTGCAGGTACTTCTATGGCCAAAGAAATAACGTCCAGTAAAATCGGTATTGTTTGGCATACTACATATAACGGTACAGAATTTGCTAACATGAAAGCTTCTTATGGAGTTAATGTATCAAAATTAAATAAATCAAAAAATGTATGGTCTCAAGATGCTATGTTGCGTGATATGACAAAATTTACTATGAATAAGAAAGAAACGGAGGAAGTAAATGGATATCTCTCACAAGCTGGAAGAATTTTTAATAAAATTAGCGGATCTACTTTGCGCACTTTGGAAGGCAATGAAACGCTTGCTCAACACATTGAAACGTTTAATAACACGTATGTTCGAAAAGGTGAAGTCGTGGGTAATACTCGCGCACATACAACTAAGCTCATTAACTGGATTACTCAAAAATATAAGAAAGAAATAGATAAAAGAAAAACTGATAAGGGTAAAGCGGCACAACAAAAGAAATTAGACGATTTACTTGCTTTCTTTTCACCACAGAATAAAACATCTTTGGAAATGATGTTTGAGTTACAGAAGGTAATTGTGCTTGCGAAATTAAAGATTATAAATATATTAAATAAACTTAATAATGTAGAAACATTTTTAAAAACAAAAAAAGGGTATCAAACAACAGGCCAAGAAGGTTATGTTGCAATAGATAAACTTGGTGGTGATGCGGTGAAAATAGTTGATAGGATGGAATTTTCCTATGCCAACTTTTCGCCAGATATATTAAAGGGATGGGATAAACCAGGGAGAAAATAATGCTAGGTTTTATAGCATTTTTAAATGAAGAACAAGAATTGGACGAAAAAGGTCTAACCCTCCAAGGGCGCCGTAAGTTATCTCGTACCATGAAACGGCGTAAAACTCAATTAAAAATGGCTCGTAAAAGAGCTCGTAGAAGACTTGCTGGTCGTAGTGTCTTATCAAGAAGAGCTCGTCGTTCCGCGCGCGGTGTATTTGCTAAAAAATTAGCTGGTGGTAAATCCAAAGCATCTTTATCCGTAGCAAAGAAAAAATCAATTGAAAGAAAACTATCAAGAGCAAGTTTCCAAAAAAGAATTGCATACCTGACAAAGCGCACCATGCCTAAAAAGCGTAGAGCAGAATTAATGAGGAAAAAAGGGTGATTAGTTCATTTAAGAATTATCTAGTAGAAGAGGAAAAGACCGTATATGTTACATTCGGTCGTATGAATCCTCCTACGATTGGTCATGAAAAACTTATGAATACCATGGCAAAAAAGGCTGGTAAAAATCCATATAGAATTTACCTCTCAAAATCAGAGGATAAAAAGAAAAATCCATTACCATTTAAAACAAAAGTAAAACTGGCACGAAAGATGTTTCCAAAACATGCTCGTCAGATTATGGCAGATTCCTCTATTCGTACAATAATTGATACGGCAGTAAAATTATACAATGAAGGTTTTAAAAGGGTTGTAATGGTAGTTGGTTCTGATCGTATTAGAGAATTTGATGTACTATTAAATAAATATAATGGCCAAAAGGCCAGACATGGTTTTTATAACTTCGAACGTATTAATGTAATTTCTGCTGGAGATAGAGATCCTGATGCTGATGGTGCAGAAGGAATGTCTGCATCTAAAATGAGAGATGCAGCAACCAAAAATGACTTTACTGCCTTTTCTCAAGGTTTACCTAAAACAGTATCAAATGCAGATGCAAAAAATATTTACAATACCTTACGTAATGCCATGGGGTTAAAAGAAGAAAAAGAATTTAAAAGACATATTCAGTTTGAACCTGTATCAGAAACAAGAGAAAATTATATTTCTGGCGGACTGTATAATATAGGTGATAGAATTGTTATAAAGGAAACTGAAGAAATAGGTATAATTACAACATTAGGTTCTAATTATGTGATTATAGAAACGGGTGGTAAGATGTTCAGGAAATGGCTGGATTCAGTAGAGTTACTGGAAAAAGATAAAAAGAAAAAAGATATTGGACCAACCAAAGGGCAAGATCCAGATATTAAAGATATGAAAGGCACACAACCTGCTCCATATTATAAAGGATTAAAGATAGGTACCAAAAAATCTAGACATTCACAATTTAAGAGACAAAGTAAAATGTCCGATGATAATCCTGCTGCATATAAACCAGCACCAGGCGATGCAAAAGCAAAAACAAAACCTAGTGTTCATACTAAAAAATTTAAACAAATGTTCGGAGATGACTGATGCAAAAATTTAAGGATTATATCCAAGAAAGCCCAGATGCTGCTTTAAAGAAAAAGGCAGAAAAATCTGGTATGCCGTTCGGTATCCTAAAAAAGGTTTATAATAGAGGTTTGGCGGCTTGGAGAACAGGACACAGACCTGGTGCAAGTCAACATGCCTGGGGTATGGCTAGAGTAAATGCATTTGCCACAAAGGGTAAAGGTACCTGGGGTAAGGCAGATAAAGATCTAGCTGCAAAAGTAAGAGGGAGTAAATAATGGCAAAAAAAGCTGATATATTTGATATGAATCGAGATGCTGAAACTCATTCTGATGGTCAGATGAGTGTTAAAAAGGTATTGAAAAAACCTGCTCTAATTATGAAAAGCTACCACAGTGCAAAAGATGGTGAAAAATTTGCAAAAAAATTTGGTTATAAGGTAAGTAATTATGTTAAAACATTTAATGGTTCCCGAATGGATATTGTAAAAGAGGAAACTGAAAAAAAATTTAAGGATTTACGAACAGAAATTAGCCAGAAAACAATCGATAGTTACAAAGATAAGGCTGGTAAACAGTATAGAAAGGCTGCTGGTAAAATGGGCAGTTCCGATAAGGCTAAGAAAACCTTTATTAAAAGACATAAAGGTCTTGGTTCGGTAATGAAAAGAGATTTGGTTAAAAAGAGTGGCCAAAGTATGGTACCGAAGGCAGGTAGAGGTTCAGATATTATGAAGGGTAAAGGTGGTCATGCAATGACTAGTAAACCTGCCAGTAGATTAGCAAAGTCGTATAAGGATAGATAAATGCCACTAGGAAAAAATGCAGATGCTGGTGATTACATAGACGATTTTAGAAAGTCTAAAGCGCCACAATTTAAAGGTAAATCTGACAAGAAAAAACGTCAAATGGCTATTGCTGCATTTTTAGACGCGAGAGATAAAAAGAAAAGAGAAGAATCCGTTGAGGAAAAGGTTGTTGATTTTGACGCGCCTGGCATGTTATTTAAGGTTTCCGTTGAGGGTTTACCCGATATGATTATGGCTGGTAGAGGTCCTGGAGATATTAAAGCACAATTACGGAAAATTGTGAAACAACCATCTATGATTCAAGATGTAAAACGTATGCCAAAAACACAGGTTAAAAAAATGTTTAGAGATATATTTCAAGGTCGGGAGGAAGATGAATGAAAACATTTTATGAAATGAGAGAAGCAAATGATCCACCCATTGTTAAACTTAATATGGGTGCAGCAAAAGATAGTATTAAAGATGCCATTAAATACTGTAAGGTTGCATCCGGTAAACATGCCGACAAAGGTATAAAAATGAAAGCAAATAAGGCGATTAAAGCATTACAACAAGCAATGAAGGAGCTTGGATAATGAAAACGTTTTACGAAGTAAGAGCTGATTACGGTACTCCCGAAAGCGTAAAAATATTAAAAAAGGAAACACCAGGGCAGAATGAAATTGAAGAAAAACCATATTTACGGACACATCACAAACTTAAAAATTTAAAAGTCCCTGTAACCCGTAAAAAAGGTAAAATAATTAAACCAGAATTTAAACTTGCAACTGCAACAAAAGAGGATAAAGATCCTTCCGAATATGATGAGGAAGGTCTGATGATGAAAGACCAACTTGATATTGTAATGGATGCTGCAGATGAAATTTACGATATGGTTGATGATAATGAAAATTTACCTGAATGGTGTCAAAATAAAATTACAAAGGCAGCAGATTATGTTGATTCAGTACGTGATTATTTAATGTCACAAAATACAGATAAGGACAATAAAGATGAATAACTGGGGTATATTTTTTATAATGCTATTTTGTTTTAGTTTAATAGGCTGTACAGCAATTCCACCAATGGATAATCCTAACATGGAATTTGGTAGAAAATGTACAGACGATGGCCATTGGAGTTTTGTTTGGATACATGATAAAGATGTTCCATTAAGAGCAACAAAAGAAAAGTGTAATGATTAAATTTAAGTCCTACATTACAGAGGAAATTAAATATCATATGGAAAATAATATTCCATTAGGTGAGCTGTATCGTGTAGGATCAGAAATGTATTATAAAACGTTTCGTGATGCCAGACAGTTATACAACGAAGGCAAAATCGAGTTAACAGATTTAGATTTGGCTTTAGTTACAGAGACAGATATTGGAGAATATGGCATATATAATGGCGAAAATGTTCCACTTGATTCTCCTATGATGGAATCAGAATATAAAGGACGTGATGTAGAATTAAATAAACCAAAACGTGGTGGCGATGCCAAATTTTATGTTTATGTAAAAGATCCTAAAACAGGAAATATAAAGAAAATACAATGGGGAGATACAACTGGTCTTTCTGTTAAATTAAAAGATCCTGGTGCTCGTAAATCATTTGCAGCACGACATAAGTGTGATCAGAAAAAGGATAAAACCAAGGCTGGATATTGGGCATGTAATTTACCAAGATATGCCAAACAGTTAGGTTTAAGTGGCGGAGGTAATTTCTTTTGGTAAAACCATATATTGATCACATTACTAGAGACGGATCGATATTACGAACGTTTGATAGTAACACAAATAATGAAGAATTGGTTTGGCATAGAGATAAAAGAAACAGAGAATTTACTGTTTTGGATGGAGTTGGATGGAAATTACAATTTGAAGATAAATTACCAGTCAACTTAACAAGAGGAAAATTATATAATGTTAAGGCTATGGAATATCATAGACTTATAAAAGGAGTAGAAGGTTTAACTATACGAATATGGGAAAGATGATACAATGGCAGAAACAACAGCAGTCCGATTAAATAGGATAGAAGAAAAGATAGATAAACTTGCCGATGCCATGATTAGTTTGGCTAGGGCAGAGGAGAAAATAATAGCTTTGCAGGACGATCATGAAAATATGAGAGAACGGATGAATAAACTATCCGTAAAGTTAGACGAGATACAACGGGCTGTTGACGAAAATTCAAGAACAGTTAAATTTATACAGAAATTATTTTGGGTCGCAGTAGTGGCCGCGGCAGGCAGTGCAGCTGCCAACATTTGGATGTAAGGAGAAAAATATGAAACATCTTAAAGAGTTTTGGGCCACTCAAGAAAAATCGGTCCAAGAAGCAACCGATCTTTATGATAAAGGCGGTATTCAAATAACTAGATATTCTGCAGGTAAAGGCAAACTTGGCGTGCAGGTATCAACTGGTTTTAAACAATATATTCAACTAACGGAGCCTCAAATGAAAACACTGGCGCAAATTTTGCCAAAAATCCAAAAGGATTTAAGAAAGGATCTGAAGGCCGGTACCAACATGGCCAGGGATCCAGATACTGATGACACACCTATGCAAGAAGGTATGGATGGTAGGACATCAGAATATAAATCACATCGTGCAAAACTAGAAGCTCAAAGAGCTCGTAGGGCGGAAAATAATTTTATCTACGCTGCCAAAATGGCTAAGAAAAATGGTGAAAAAACATTTACCATTGGTGGTAAGCAGTACGATGTTGAAGAGGCTTTAAATAAGGAAAAACAAGAAGGTTATCACGATAAGGACAAGAAGAAAAAGATGATCGATGACGACGCATCTAATGATAAATCAGATGATGGTGATGGTTTGGATAAAGTAGATCCTAAAGCAGCAAAGAAAAAGTTTGCAGATCGTAAAGATAAGGACATTGATAATGATGGCGATGTTGATGATTCCGATAAGTTTTTACACAAACGTAGAAAGGCAATTGGTAAATCAATGAAGGATGAGCCAAAAGGTGAAAAGGGCGAAACTGCTACAATGAATCCTAAAAAGGAAACAAAGGAGTCAACTATCCGTGGTAAACTAATGTCCATTTGGGAAGATGCTGCAGGTGAAAAGCGTAAGAAGGATCAGAACCGTGATGAACAACCAACCGAAAGAAATGCTTCTGCAAAGAAGATGAAAGATGGCCATGGTGAAACAAAAGATATGGGGCCTGAAGTTGGAGAAAAATCTGTTGAGGCTGGTCGTGTCGTAAAAGGTAAGGCAAAGGCTAGAAATTCTGGTGATGCCGTAAACTCTGGTGATCAAAATGTTATTAATAAAGTAAAAGAAGCATATGCATCTATGTATAAAAAGGAAAGTGAATAATGATTAAACCTCCTAGCTATAAAAAGAATGCAGTACCAAGTCCACGTGGATGGAGACATCCACGGACTGGCGAACTGTTAAAAAAACAAAAATTAACTCAAGAACAGATTGATGAATATTTGGGTGTAGGAACAGTATCTGCTGGAACAATATCTGCTCCTGAACCAGAAGTTGTTGAAATCGAAGAAGAAGTTCAAGAGATTATCGAAGATGATGAAACTGTTGAAGACCTCGAGTACGAAGAAATGTCAAAATTGGAACTTGAGGAAATCGGTAGAGAACATGGTATTGAGTTGGATAGGCGAGAGAAAAAATCTTCACTAATTGATAAATTAAAGGATGCCATCAATTAACTATTAAATATATAGTTATATGATTGTATTTAATGAATTAACTGAAGATAACCTTTTTCTGTATGCCGCAAAGCATTATAGGAATCCACAATTTACCGATATTGAAGAGTTTTACGAGGATCTAAAACGATTCAAATATATTAAAAGATTAATTAATCGGTATATTGAACATGATGAACTAGCTGAACGTTTATTATTAAATCATTTAATTGTGATTTTTAACTCGTTTGGTATTGAAGGATCGTTAAACATATTGGAGTTAAAAATGGATGAGAAACATTGGCCCGTTTTAAAACCATTTTTAATTTATCTAAAATATATTACAAACGATCAATATATTGGAACATCACAGGATCCTGGTGTTGTGGATAAATTAAGGAATATTTAATGGGATTAATAAAAAGAGCAGCAGACCTTGCATATACATTCAGATTTATTCGTATGTTGGTTATGGATTGGAAAAATTGGGATGCGTATAAAGAAGGTTTGATCGATGAAAATGGTAAAAGAATTAAATCTGTTAAAATGGATACTGACGCAAAGAAATCTGCGTACACTCCTTTTATTCGTCTTGCTGCCAATACAAAAAGATTACTTTCTAAAATTCCAGGTGGTGGATCAAAACTTGGTTCCTTTGCTGCAGGACTCTTTTTAATTAAGGAACAGTATGGTCTTACTGATGATGATTTGGATAAAATCCTTACAAAGATGGAAATTGATGTTCTCGATTTTTTAAATGAGGATAATCAATGGTTTGTATTAGAAGATAAATCAATTTCACCTGGTATGTACAGAATTAAAGATGAAAAGATTATTAATTCGACATATGAACCCATGGTATTACCTAAGGATCAAATAAAGATTTATGAGGATTTAAATTTTCCAGTTGGTAGTGTTTTTGGTATGGATATCTATCAAGCAACTCATGTCAAAACCAATCAAAGAATATATATTACTACATCGGAAATTTATAAATGAGTAATAAACGTATACCGCGAAAACCAGGACAACCAGCAGGAAGTGATAAACATAGTGATTTATACACAGATGAAAATCCAAAAGGAACCATTAAAGGTCTTAAATTTGCTACTGTTGAAGATGCAAAAGCATCAGTTGCAAAGATTAAAAAATCAGGTAAAACACATGCTCATAAAATTCAAGCTGCCATTGCTATGGAACAAAGAGCTAGAGTTATGGGAAAGACCGGACCTGCGGCCGTTTACAGAAAGTTTATAAATGCCATGAAAGAGAAAACGAAAGAAATGCAAAAAGAAGGAAGAGGTTTTCAACCTGCCATGATGTTAAATCCAAAAACTCGTAAAAAGATTTTGGATAAACGTAAACAAAAAGATGAAGGTAAAGGTCTTTGGCATAATATTCATATGAAAAGAAAACGAGGCGAGAAGATGCGTAAAAAGGGAGACCCAGGCGCACCATCTCCAGAGGCTATGGCTAGAGCAAAAGCTGCTAGTGAAATGACCACTACAGCAGATGCTGGTATTCCTCATGATACAAAAGATATGGGCCCAAAATTTACTACTACAAATGTAATGGATCGTAGAAAGAAAAAGAATCCAGCATTATTAAAACGATTTAGAGAATTTTTAAGAAAAGGTGAAAATTAATGTTATCACTTGTAGGATCACTACTTGGATTTGCCAGTTCTGCTGTACCAGCGGTTACTGACATTTTTAAAGATAAAGCAGACAGAAAATTTGAATTAGATAAAATGCAAAAGATGGCCGAGTTAAGACAACAAGGCCTTGATTTTGATATGCAAATGTATGATAAAATGGGAGCTGATAAAGAGCACGCAAGATTAATTGCTCATGATACAGCAATCATGCAATCAACGGGGTGGACATCCGTATTACAAAAGTCTGTACGTCCAGTTATCACATATGCCTTTTTTGGTTTATTTGCCACTATTGAAATTGTATTGTTAATGAATGCCTTAGAAATGGGTACACCATTTGCAGAAGCAATTAATTTATTATGGGATGAAGAGACAAAGGCTATCTTTGCTGCTATCATATCATTCTGGTTCGGTAGTAGAGCAGTTGAAAAGGCCAGAACCCGCAAATAGTTGTTTACATTTGCGGCACTTTGTGATATAATATACATATTAATAATTTAAAAAACTGTTCGTGGGAGCGAATAATGAAACTTACGCCTAATTTTGAAAAAGATGATCTTTTAACAGACTATGCAGTTGGTATGTTAAAGGATTTTTATTTAAGAGGAAATGAAAAATCTCCTCAAGAAGCTTACGTACGAGCATCAACAGCATGGGCCACATTTAAGGGAGATATTGATCATGATTTGGCAGAACGACTTTACAATTATGTTAGTAATAAGTGGTTTATGTATGCTAGTCCTGTTCTATCTAATGCGCCAAACGGTACTAAACATGACAAAGGATTACCCATTTCGTGCTTTCTCACTTACGTCCCTGACACTCTTGATGGTCTTATCAGCCACTCTTCTGAGTTACGCTGGTTATCTGTTTTGGGTGGTGGCGTAGGTGGACATTGGTCAGATGTAAGAAGTGTATCTGATAAGGCTCCCGGACCTATTCCTTTTTTGCATACAGTAGATGCAGACATGATTGCTTACCGACAAGGTAAAACACGTAAAGGTTCGTATGCTGCCTATATGGATATATCACATCCAGATATCATTGAGTTCCTTAATATGAGAATTCCAACTGGAGATGTACAACGTAAGGCATTAAATTTACATAATGCAATTAATATTACAGATGATTTTATGATTGCTGTAGAAACTGGTAAATCATGGGATTTAAAGGATCCGGCATCAGGTGATATTACTGAAACAATGAGTGCTCGTAAATTATGGGAAAGAATCCTTGAGGTACGTTTCAGAACAGGTGAACCATATCTTAATTTTATTGATACTGCAAATAAATATTTACCACAGCCACTAAAAGAAAAAGGATTAAAAATTCATGGTTCAAATCTTTGTAACGAAATACATTTACCTACCGATGCTGACCGTACTGCGGTTTGTTGCCTTTCGAGTCTCAACCTCGAGTATTATGACGAGTGGAAAAATACCACTATTGTCGAAGATCTCATCACTATGTTGGACAATGTACTTGAATACTTTATCGAAAATGCGCCGGATTCAATCTCCCGCGCCAAGTATTCAGCGGAAAGAGAAAGGTCCATCGGCCTGGGTGCTATGGGATTCCACTCCCTCCTCCAACGTCAAGGAGTGGCATGGGAATCTGAGTTGGCAAGAGAAATCAATGAAGTGGTTTTCGGAACAATCAAAACGAGAGCGAGAGCGCAATCGGTAATACTGGCATATGAAAGAGGAGAATATCTTGATGGTAAAGGTTCTGGTGTGCGTAATGCTCACTTATTGGCAATTGCTCCTAATGCAAGTTCTGGTGTAATATTATCAACCAGTCCATCTATCGAACCACAAAAGGCAAATGCATATACACACAGAACAAGAGCAGGTTCATTTCTTGTAAAGAATAAATACCTAGAGCCAGTACTTGAAAAATATAATATAAACAACGATTCCACTTGGACTTCTATTATTACAAATAAAGGTTCTGTTCAGCATTTACCACAATTAAATGAACAGGAAAAGGCAGTATTTAAAACTGCTCAAGAATTGGATCAAGAGTGGGTTGTTGAACATGCTGCCGATAGACAGAAATATATTTGTCAAGGGCAGTCTGTAAATTTATTTTTCCCTGCAGGGGCTCAAAAGAAATATGTAAATCGAACACATATTAAGGCTTGGTGTAGAGGATTAAAAGGTTTATATTATTTACGTACAGAGGCAAAACAAAGAGCAGAAACTGTAGCAGAAGGTGTTGTACGACACGTTCTTGCTGAAGATAAAAGAACCATAGTATATGGTAAAGATGATTGCCCATTCTGTATGGCTGCAAAAGAGGAATTAGGTTTAAGAGGTATTCCATATGATTATATAAACCTTAAAGAATTAGGAAAAACAGCTGCCGAGGTTACAGGCAGAAAGGTAAACAGTGTTCCACAGATTTATTATGAAGGCGCTTACGTAGGCGGCTATAATGAACTTATGGAACATTTAAATCAACCATTAACAACACAATCAGGCGATGAATGCCGTGCATGCGAAGGATAAGATATGTCAAAACTATTACAACAATCAAAAACCTATAGGCCATTCCACTATCCATGGGCAGTGGAATTAACGAAGAAACATGAAGAAATCCATTGGGTTGAAGACGAGGCAGAATTGTCTGAAGACGTTCAGGATTGGAAAACCAAACTTACTAATGATGAAAAAGAATTTATCACACAGGTATTAAGATTATTTACACAATCTGATGTACAAGTTGGAGAAAATTATTATGAGTTGTTGATTCCTAAATTTAAAAATAATGAAGTCCGTAACATGCTTGGTTCCTTTGCAAATAGAGAGGCAATTCATCAAAGAGCATATGCTCTATTAAATGATACACTTGGTTTACCTGATGAAGAGTTTCATGCATTTTTAGAATATTCTGAAATGGCAGATAAAATCGATTTTATGTCTCAAGGTAATCCAAGAACTCATTTGGGTTTGGCTTTAATTATGGCTCAATCTGTATTTAATGAGGGTATGTCACTATTTGCATCGTTTGTAATGCTCTTAAATTTCCAACGTTTCGGTAAGATGAAAGGTATGGGTACGATTGTTGAATGGTCTATCAGAGACGAGTCAATGCATGTGCAAGGTATTGCAAAATTATTCAGAGAATTTTGTGAAGAAAACCCAAGAGTTGTAAATGATGAACTTAAATCAAAAATTTACCAGATGGCAAAGGATTCGGTAAAACTTGAGGATCGTTTTATTAAACTTGCCTTTAATGGCCATGAGGAAATTGAAGGTTTAACAAAACAAGATGTTAAGGATTATATTAGACACATTGCTGATAGAAGACTACTACAATTAGGTATGAAACCTATTTTTAAACAAAAAGATAATCCTCTACCATGGCTTGATTGGATATTAAATGGCGCATCGCATGATAATTTTTTTGAAAAAAGGGTTACAGAATATTCTGTTAATAATATGGAAGGTGATTGGGACTGGAGTGAAGAACCAGTATGCAAAACAAATGCTGATCGATTACAAGAAGTTGCATAATGGATGAATATCGAATCGAATGTCAAGAGTGTGAGGAGATAACTTATGTCTCTTCCGAAGATGAACCTGCCTTCTGCCCTATGTGCGGCAGAAGGCCAGGTATTGTAGAACTTGTAAAGGATTTACAGGCATTCAACGATAATTATGATGAGTAAAGATATGAATATATATCTTTATGTGGAAATATAATAACGAAGAATTTAACGAAACGCCAGAAGAATATCAAGGATTTGTCTATGAAATCACAGAACTGTCAACAGGTAAAAAATATATTGGTAAGAAAAATTTTTGGTCTCCAAAAATTCTTCCAAAGAATAGCAAACGATCTCGAAGGATTAGGACAAGAGTTGAATCAAACTGGAAAGAATACTACGGATCAAACCAAGAGGTACAAGAGCTCGTCGAGGTACGAGGGCGAGATGGATTTGAAAGAGTAATTCTTCATTTGTGCAAGACAAAAGGCGAAATGTCATATATGGAAGCCAAATTACAATTTATGTTTGACGTTCTTCTATCGGAACAATATTATAACGAATTTATCGGGTGTAAAATACATTCAAAACATGTTTCCAAATTAAAGGAAAACTTTAAAATTAAGTGAGGTATAAATAATATTATGGATCTATTTGTTTATGAAGTTTTAGAAAAAGCATCTAAAGCCAGGAAAAAAGAACAAAAAATCAAAATCCTTAAGGATAACGAAAGCTGGGCCTTAAAAGATATTTTAAGAGGCACATATGATTCCAAAGTGCAATGGTTATTGCCAAAAGGAGCACCACCATACACTCCTAATAAACCAGAATCCCCACCATCTAATCTATTAAGAAGAAATGTAGATTTCAAATATTTTGTGCGCAGCAAAGAGGCTGCTGCAATGCCTGCCTATAAGCGCGAGGCTATATTTATCGGTTTGATCGAAGCTATCCATCCTGAGGATGCGAAAGTGGTTATATCTATGATTAATAAACGAAAAATCAACGGGGTAACTCGTAATGTTGTAGAGGAGACTTTCCCTGGTCTGCTCATTGGATAATCCCCATAACCAACCTGGAGAATTTAATGACTGCAATACAGCTCGAAAGATTAAAACAAGACTCATTTGAACTTAAACATTATGCTGACATTTTAAAAAAACGTGGTTTATTTGAACGAATGAAAAAAATCTTAGAGAAAAGGGAATACATAGATAGGAGGATTGCAGAAACAACATAAATTAATTGTTTACATTACCCTGCTTTTTTGATATAATATACATATAAATCAGAAAGGCAGGGTTTTTATTATGAATATTTTTGTTTTACATGACGATCCAAAAATTGCTGCTCAAATGCTTTGCGATAAACACGTTCCAAAAATGATTGTCGAATCAGCACAAATGTTATCAACTGTGCACAGAATGCTAGATGGTACACCAGTTAAAAGACCATCACGTTCTGGAAAAACCATACAAACATATTATACCTTTGGTGATGATAGAGATAAATTATATTATCTTGCAGTACACAAATATCACCCATGTACAACATGGACTGCAGAATCAAAATCAAATTATCAATGGCATTATGAACACTTTAATGCCATGGCAGATGAATATGAATACAGAAGAGATAAGCAACACAATACGTGGAAATTATTGGGAAATTTACTAAAAAAGCCACCTATAAATATTAATGATATAGGCCTAACAGAATTTGCACAAGCAATGTCACATTATCCTATGTGTAAGGTAAAAGGCAATGCTGTAAAAGCCTATCGTAATTATTACCATGCTGCGAAACCATTTGCCAAATGGCAATGGAAAAGACCAGCGCCTAATTGGTGGGAGGGTTATAAAGGTGCCGACGTATACACTGCGTAATAAAAAAACTGGAGAAACATGGGAAGTGTTATGCTCGTATGATAATATGCAAAAGCAACTATCAGATGAAGTTGAACACGTTTTAGGAACTCCAAATTTTGTTACAATGGTTGGTGGTACATTAAGTCGTACATCAACAGATTTTAGAGATAAATTAAAACAAATTAAAAAGAATCATCCAGGAAGTACAATTAAAACATGAGTGGATCAAAAGTAAGATACGAAGAGTTGATCGAATTTGAACCTTTGACAGATAACCAGGACAAGGCATTTAAGGCCTGGGACGAGGGTGAAAACCTTATACTTACCGGTTCAGCAGGTACAGGTAAAACTTTTATAGCATTGTATCTTGCCTTAGAACAAGTATTGGAACGAGGTGGATCTTACGATAAGGTTATTATTCTTAGATCAGTAGTTCCAGTTAGGGAAATGGGTTACTTACCTGGAAAATTAGAAGAAAAAACAGAACCATTTACTGCGCCATATAAATCAATTTGTGAGGAGTTGTTTGATGATAAGGCAGCATATAATAAATTAACAAATAGTCATCAGATACAATTTGAAACAACATCGCATATCCGAGGTAAAACATTTGATCGGTCAATATTAATCGTAGATGAAATGCAAAATTTAAATTTTCATGAACTTGATTCCGTAATGACTCGAATGGGAGAGTGTTGTAAAATTATTTTTTGTGGTGATTATCAACAATCAGATTTTTATAATCACGAACGAGATGGTATTATGAAGTTTATGAATATTATGGATCGTATGAAATATTTTAGTACAGTAGAATTTGGATGGGACGATATTGTACGTTCTGGTATTGTACGTGATTATATAATGACAAAAGAAATGATGGGAATACATTAATGTTTAAAATGTTATATTCTGAAAAAAGTACTCTTTACTTTAATTATAATAAGGACATGGATATTGAACCTGATGATAATGTTTCACTATGGATGGAACCTTGCACACCAAATACATCAGATTGGTGGAGAACATTACCTAATCCTGTAAATATATTTAAACCACAGGAAATGTTCGACTGGATGAAAAAGAAACGATTAAATGTTTCAAATATAGAAACCTATAAAACCAGAAGTAGAAATATGAAAACCTGTCCAGGAATTACTGGATTATTTAAATCTACAATATTATTAAAAGCGCCTGTTGATATAACCATTTTTATTCAGGATAACGAGGATAATAAACATCATCATATAATTAATCAATCAGAACTTCCTAATTTATTACCTGTACAATCTCATGGAACACACCAGTTTGCTAATCAAGGATCACATTGGAGTCAATATAGAAATTTAAAATTTTGTTTTCCTTTCAAGGTAAAATCTAGCCATCCTTATATTTTTGCACAACCTTATTGGCACAATCATGTACCATTTGATGTTCCTCCGGGAGGGTTATTTGGTAAATTTCATAATCATCAAGATTTAAACTTAAATGTTCTTTATAAAATGAATCCAACTTTAGAATACAATCACTTTACCGTAAAAAAGGGAACCGTTTTAGGATATGCAATATTTCCATATCCAGTAAATTTAAAATATGATAAAAGTATTCCTCAAGATGTAAGATTATCACAAACAAAATCTGGTTTGCTAAATTAGGTGTTTACTTTTATGCAAAAATATGATATAATATATAAAATAAAAAAGGACCATTTAAATGGAATTTATACATGAAAAAATTGATCTCGGATATGAAAAACTTGACCGTGTCGATAGCCATGATGGGCGAAGGTATATTACTGCCGCTGGTAATGCTTATCCTAGTGTTACTGCTATCACAAGTCTAGTCAACGAGGGCGCTATTCAAGAATGGCGTAACCGTGTTGGTGAAGAAAAGGCCAATGCCATTTCACTCAAGGCATCAACCCGAGGCACTCAGGTCCATTCGATTATCGAAAAATATATTAATAATGAAGATACATCTGATTTTCTACCTCACATTAAACAATCCCTTGAAAATCTCAAACCACTAATTGATAAACACGTCACTAAGGTATTTGGTACAGAAGTTGCATTGTATAGTGATCATTTACAGGTTGCTGGTACATGTGATGCCATAGTCGAGTGGGATGGTATCCCAACAATTGTAGATTGGAAAACATCTAGACGACCAAAGAAAAAAGCCAACATTGGTAACTACTTCATGCAGCTGGCAGCATATGCCGTTATGTGGGAGGAACGTACCGGTATGGCTTGTAATGCTACTCGTATTGTTATGGATGTAGATGATTTCCACCCTGTAATGTACAAAGAAACTCGTGACGCTCACATCGAAGAGTTTATTAAATGGCGTGATGAATATAACCGTAGATTAACCTTTCATGGATAAAACAATAATATATTCTGATACCAATCGAGTTTGGTGTATGGGTGAACATATGGATCATCCTAAGGTATATTATACAATACCAGATGGAGGAGAAGCAATTTGTGGTTATTGCGATATAATATTCAGACTAAACCGTGACAAAAATGTCACGGATTCAGAAAAAAATGAAAAAAATGCCTAAGTGATTGAGATTATTACATATTTTTTTTAAAAAAAATCAAAAAAACACTTTACATCCTCAGTTTTATGGTATATAATGTTTATATAAAATTAAAAATGAGGAGAAATAAATGACACAATTAAAATTATTTTCAAACGAATGGGGTTTAAATGAGGGTTTTAAACCACTTGCCGATCAATTAAACGAATTATTACCTATGGAAGGTAAATGTGAATTTCCAAATTCCAAAAACAAACATTTGGAAAAGTTTAGAAAAACACAAAATGCCGTATATGATTTTTTCAATAACGGTCTTGGTAATAAAAGAGGTTTATTTGTAGATATTTTCAGTCAATATATGGACAGATGGAATATTCCTACTCAAAAATCCATTAATAACTTCCGATCTGAAAATTGGAAAGATTGGGAAAACAGAATCGAAGAGGTTTTGACACCAATTATTATAAATGCTGCCAAAGAACAGGGGGTTAAATAATGAGTATAATTTATTTAGATATGGATGGAGTCCTCGCGGATTTCTTTGGTGGTATCCAAAAATTTTATGGAGTCGACCACTGGAAAATGCTTAAAGAGGATCAAATCCTTGGTGTAAAAGGTACAGATTTCTTTTATAAACTTGATCCTTTTGAAAGTGCTCACAAATTAGTCGAACATGTTAAAACAGTTGCATGGCAAAATGAAATGCACTGGGGAGTTAATACGTCACCATTACGAGGTGATATGATGAATTCTGCTTACTGGAAACGTAGATGGTTAGAGGCTGAAGGAATTATGCCTGATGTTGATAAACTAGTCATTACCGGTAGGAAAGAGCAATATGCCGTTAATAAATTTGACGGTTCACCAAATATTCTGATTGATGATAAACCTACTAATATTACCAGATGGCAAGAAAAAGGTGGTATTGGTATCAGATATCAAGCAAATGAAGATGATCTAGAATATTTATTCCCAAAATTACAGGAGGTCATTGATAATGTTACTAGCGGAAATTTTAAATACAAGGACTGATTTTGAACGAATTACTGAGGGTTATAATATGCCCGAAGGTTCTGATATAAATACAATAAATTGGTTTATTGAAAATGGCCATAGGTCAAATCGACTTCGTGATGGTTTTGATGATGCAATGAAATTAGCGCATAGAATCAAGGAGTTGGCTTATGGCAGCACAGAAGAAATTGGAGACAGGTTCTAAGTATGAACATTTTGACAAAGATGGTGATGGAATTGTAACTGATGAGGAACTTGCCTTGGAACGTGAAATGATGCGTGCTGAAAACGAGAATGCCAAAGAAGATCAAATTAGGCGTATGGCTTGGTTTGCCCTTTGGGGTATGTTAATATATCCAATCGGTATCGTTATTGCCGATATTATCGGATATGAAACAACTGGACAATTACTTGCAGATATTGCACCAACATATTTTGTTGCCATTTCTGCTTTAGTTGCTTCATTCTTTGGCGCACAGGCATATCAGAAAACAAGAAACGGGAACGGTACACCGCCTAAAAAATAATATACATAATTGTAATGATATTAAAGGTGAAATATGAAACGATTGATATACCAGGTTTATACCGGTAACCCATCTAACTTATATAATCATTGTACAGCTTCGGTTGCAATGTATTGTAAAGAGCATAATATAAAACATGTAATTCAAAAGGTGGCAAAACTTAGGATAAAACCTGATGTTTTTGCCACCAATCGTTCTAAAGAATCGTACGAAAAATATGGTGGGTTTTTACCCATTTATGAAAAGGAAAATGCTTTTGATTACTTTAATGAATATGACCAAATTTGTATTATTGATGCTGATATCTGGGTGCGCCCAAACTCTCCTAATATTTTTAATGAGCTAAAACCAGATACGGATTTTGCTGGTGTCATCGAACGTGAGATGCCAATTACAAAACAATACCAACAAAAAATTTTAAATTATTCTAAAATGCAATACGCGCCTTTACATAACCGTAAGGCTGATTTTACACCAAATCATTTAGGTTTTGAGTTTTATAATATGGGTATGATGCTGATGAATAAAAGCATTACCAAATATTTAAATGGTCAATCTGCAAAAGAGTTTATCACAAGAGCAGAATTTAAAAATTTTATTGATGGCCAAGGCGCGTGGAAATGGTCAACAGACCAAACCCTTTTAAATTACTGGGTCAGAAAAGAAAATATGAAACAACAACATTTATCTTGGAAATGGAATGGTCTATATACTGCAGTTAGAGATATTAAAAGTGCTCACTTTGTACACTTTTTCTTAAAGGATCATTTACCTGAAAAGGGAGAAAATGTTCCGAACCTAATGGCTCTTGTAACATGAAAACAGCAATATATCAATACTGGTACGGATCAAAACCTAGGGAGTCTGCAGTTGCTGGTAGTAATAACATGAAAGCATATGCCAAGAGGATTGGTGCTGATTATATTTATGAAACAGATCCGGCATTTTATGGTGGCCCTTGTTCTCTTGAAAAGAAATATTCTGCACTCAGACCAATATATGATGATAGCTTTTTAAAATATGACAAGGTAATGTATGTCGACTTGGATGTATTTGTTACGGATAGATGCACGGAAAATATTTTTGATGAGGATATAAAACATATTGGTATATGTGATGAACCTGATCAACCAGAATTACGTACACAAAATGTGTCTGCAAATACCTATATTAATAATAACAACGATAATGTTTGGGCAAAGGCTGTAAAACAAAGATATGGTTGTGAAGTCAATAGAGACTCAAAAGGGCGTCCACTTGTATATAATTCAGGTATGATTGTGATAACCAACGAAGGGCTGATAGAGGCTAGAAAAAAATTCACACCATTTGAGATACATATTAACCATTTAAAATCTGCTGGTTTAAGACAATTTTATTTATCGGATCAAACCTATTATCAAACTATGCTTCATACATCAGGAGTAGATTTTAAAATTTTGGATACAAAATGGAATTCACAAATACATTACGTTAGAAAAAATGGAACAAAAACAGTAAATGATTGTCGTACAGATAATACAAATTTTGTACATGTACAGATATCAGGTGCTGATAACAAGGATACCAATGCGCACTGGCGCATGGTCAATTTACCAGTGAGTTTATGGAATGTTTAAATTACCACCAAAAGAAACCTTTTTAAAAGAAGATGGCGCATATGATCATCAACGGCATTTATACATAGAGGCAATAAAACATTGCACACAATTTAGAAATGCCATTGATATTGGTGGTCATGTAGGATTCTTTTCCAGTAAAATGGTAAAGGATTTTATTCACGTATATGCATTTGAACCTATGTTCCATGAATACCTTTCAGAAAATGTTAACGCTCCAAATATTACAATTTATCCTCTTGGCCTTTCTGATAAAAAGGCCAATTTTAAATTTAATGTTCGTGAACATCATACTGGCATGTCAAAAATTGACAAGAATGGTAAACATACAATTAAATGTGATATTTTGGATAATTATAATTTTACCGAAATTGATTTAATTAAAATTGATACAGAAAATCATGAGAGGTTTATTATAAAAGGTATGAATACTTTTTTTGAAAATAACTCACCAGTTATCATTATTGAAATTAACGATAAATTTACACGAAATGAAATACTTTCAAATCTGAAAGCCATTGGTTATGAATTAATAATGCAAGATAATGCAGATTCACTCTTAAAAAGGAACTAAAATGGCTTTTAAAAAATTAAATTCTATTGAAAGAAAAAAACAAACCGAAGAAGAAAATGAATTATACCTAGAAGAATATGGAGAACGATCAAAGGTTAGTGGTGCCGCTAATGGATCATTTACTATATGTGACATACATCGAAAGATATATAGAATGGTAGTTGATGAAGTTGATAAATTATCATCAAAGGATAAACAAGAAGAATTAAAATATTATATACAGAGAGCCTATACTATTGCTAAAAAGACAGATGCAAAACTTAGGCAGTATAAACATAATTATGATGATGAATGGTATAAACAAGAAAAGACAAAACATAAAGAATGGGTAAATGAGCTGAAAACCAAAAAATGAACATTATATTACAACATTATGAAGGCCCTTTGGGTGAGTTAGAAAAATTATCGGTAGAAAATATTAAAGGTTATGCCAATACAATTGGAGCCGATTATAAACTAGTTACAGGTAAACCATTTAGAGAACATTTAACTCTTCCGTGCCAGAAGGCCTGTATTATAAACGAAAAATGGGACCAATATGAAAATGTTTTAATGTTGGATCCAGATGTGTTTATTAGGAAAAATTTGGTAACAAATATATTTAATATACCTGGTCATGGTGTAAATGGATTTGTACAAAATAGATTAAAAAGGAATTTAATCCGAAGAAATAAACTTAAAGAACAAGATCCATATTGGGGTGGCTCAATTTATAAATTTTCCTTAAAAGAAAGACAAAAATTAAGATCAGTAATGCCAAAAGATGATAGGTGGCTAGATTTTTATAATAGGGCCTACCATTATGAAGATGAAGGTATTCTTGCTGAACTAGCAGGTAAATGTAATTTTGGTATTTCATATTTGGATTTTAAATGGAGCCAATGTAGTTTTTTACCGAAACCAGAAGAAGCTTACATGATTCACATCAGAACAAAATTACCAGGACGAGCTGATGGGTCCTGGGAAAATGGTGGTAAAAGACCAAAGATTGAAAATTATTATGAGTTACATGCAAGAGGCATTATTTGAATATCATATTACAACACTATGATGGCCAATTACCAAATTGGGGAATATTTGCTCGTGATACCATGATAAAATATGCAGAGGCCATTGGAGCAAAATATGAATTAGTAACTGGTAATCCTGTAGGTTGGTGGCATGGACCATATGCTCAAAAGATGGTAATGCTTGATGAAAAATATGATGAGTATGAACAAGTATTAATGCTAGATATGGATATTGCTGCCACTAATGTATATACAGATGTATTTACAATTCCACAGATTGGTGTATTACATTCAAGAGCAATGACCTCTCCAAAAAAGGCTAAAAATGGATGGGAAACTAGCTCACTATATAAACAAGGATCACATTTATTTTTTGGTAATTTTATAAAACTGCCTAAGGACATGCGAGTAGAGTTAAGAAAATATTTAGACTGGCCAAAATTTAATTTATCAATTGGTGAAAATAGATATGGATCAGATGAATTAATTTTACACTATTTGTTTTGGAATTCTGGCATACTAAAAAATAAAACCTTTTATGAAATCTGTATGAGAAGGGACGGAACAAGTCTAGATGATATTCACATTAGAAGTTATGACAGGTTTGATCGTAAATTTGGTAATTTACCTGAGGAATCTGATCATGACGCATCTTTAATACATTTTTGTGCTAACCGTAAAAGGAATTTGATAAAAACCATAAAGGCATTATAATGAAAGCATATGTGATTACTTTAAAAGATAATGAAAACTCTAAATGTACTGCACACAGATTAAAAAAATCCTCTCCGATTAATATTGAAATATTTTGGGGGATTACACCAAATGCTGTTGACAGTATAATGATCAAAGAAAAATTAAAATGGACCTATCCATGGAATAAACCAATTGATGATTTTGCCTCGGGATTAACATTACATCCGTATATGACGGCTGAACCTAAAAAAAGAATTGCCTGTTTTTTATCTCATTATATGTTATGGAAAATGTGTAAAGAATCCAATCAGCCGTTTTTTATATTTGAACACGATGCAATTTTTATTAATAAATCCTTACCAGTAGAGGATTTAAAAAAATCTCATTATCACATAATTGGATTAAATCATCCATTTAAGGCTACAAGACGAGCTAGTGTTTATGATCAGGTCGTTCAAGAAGGTCACAACGAAGATAATTATGGAGTTGTAAGAGCACCCAAAATAGATGACTCCAAAATACCACAAGGAATTGCTGGAAATAGTGCATATTTTATAAAACCTGAAGGCGCAAAAACAATGTTAAAACTGGTTAATGATTATGGTTGTTGGCCAAACGATGCACTAATGTGTCGGCAACTTATACATAGACTGGGTGCAACAAAAAAATATTACACCAAAGTACAAAGTGCAATAAGGAGTACAACCACATTATGAAGGCATTTGTTATTACAATTAAAGGCCATAATAAATCGGAATCGGTTGCAAATAGATGTATCCAATCTGGAGCAAAAAATGATATTACAATCGAGAAATTTTATGCCATAACACCAAAGGATAATCCTAAAAAGATTTTTAAGGATCGTGGAATACCGTTACAATATTTTACAGACGAATATTCCAAATCTGAAAATACAACTGCAACTTTTTTATCCCATCTAACCTTATGGGAAAAGGCAGTAGAGTTAAATGAAAATATTGTAATTTTTGAACACGATGCTGTTGTATTTGATAAAATTCCACTTAATACAAAATTTAATGGGTGTATTACTTTTAGTAAACCATCGTATGGTAATTACAATACACCAACACACATTGGTCCTGGACCACTTACTCAAAAACCATATTTTGGTGGTGCGCATGGATATATGGTAAGTCCAGGAGGAGCAAAGAAATTAATCGAAAAGGCCACTACTGATGCTGGGCCAGCAGATGTTTATCTGAATATAAATAATTTTCCATGGATCGAAGAATATTATCCATGGGCATGTGAGGCCAAGGATTCATTCAGTACCATCCAGAGAACGAGAGGTTGTTTGGCAAAACATAATTATAATGAGGCGTATGAATTAGAATGATTACAGTAGCTTGTGTATGGTGGGGAACAAAATTTCCCGTAGAATATGTTTATAATTTAAAAAATGCAGTGGAAAGAAATACTACGATTCCACATAAATTTGTTTGTTATTCTGATAAACCAATTAAAGATGTGGAAATTAAATTATTAAAACCAGGATATGAAGGCTGGTGGAATAAATTACAAATGTTTGATCCAGCGAACAGACCTGGTGAACGAATTGTATATTTTGATTTGGATACACTTATTACAGGTAATATCGATTGGTTACTAGAGGATAAATCTTGGTTTATGGGTATTGAAGACGTAGGTGCTGTAAATTCTTGGCAACCTCATTTAAAAGATGTGTTACAATCTGGAGTGATGACTTGGGACTTTAATGCACTTAATCATATTTGGACAGAATTTGTTATGCAGTTTGATTTTATTACTGAAAGGTTTAGAGGTGATGGTGAATTTTTATCAAGTAAAATTAACCCGTACCAACGGACATTATTACAACACAAATATCCTAATAAATTAAAATCATACAAATATCAAGTATATCCTGGGCCACCAGATGAGGATACGGCCATTGTGTGTTTTCATGGAAGACCTAGTATTATACAAGCAATGAATGAAGAAGTTGTAACACCCATGAGATCATATAGCCCACAAAATTGGATTAAGGATTACTGGAAATGAAAGTAGCTCATATAATTGGTAACGGAGACCAATCTGTTTTATATGAAAAGGAACCGAGAAAAGGAATAAAAATAGTATGTAATCAAACTCCTTTTGATATTCCTGACAAATATGTAACTGCCATGGTTGACTTTAAATTTATGAATGCGTTAAAGGAAGGCACTGTAAAGGTAAATGGCCAATGGATTTTAGGGTACAGACCGAAAATTTGGATGGAAAAAAATCAGACATTTTATATGAAACATGCTAGTCAGATAAAAGAATTTCATACAGAGTTGCCAAAATATGCATGTTTAAATGAACCAAATAATATTGGACAGGGTTACACAAATTGGAACTGTGGACATTTGGCTACACATTATGCATGTACAAGAGTAAAGGCTGAAGAAGTTCACATGTATGGGTTTGATTCCATTTTTGATTTTAACCTAAGAAGTTATTCAGATCTTGTTCTTAATTCTGACCGTGAAGGTATGAACACAAATAGATTGGCAGGTAATTGGAGACCCATTTGGGAACATTTTTTCAGACAGTTCAAGGACGTAAAATTTATTTTACATCACATTCATGATGCATTTAAAATTAAAGTTCCAGATAATGTCTCTGTTAGGGTTTACAAAAAATAATATGTTAAAATATAAAAATATACAAAAAATAAGAGATATTATAAACGAATCCAAAAATTTAAAACAATCAAAAAGAGAATTGGAGATACAGAATGAAAGCCTTAAAAAAGAAATTAATGATTTGCGCAATAGGCTCAGCAATGCTATTGCCAATGAACGCAAATGCTCAAAGTCCATTAGTAAATGATCATTATAAAACTGTAATTACACAAAAACCTTATATCGTAGAAGTTTGTACTGAGGTACGAAAATCTGGAGATAAAACTGGTGATGCTTTATTAGGGGCAATTATTGGTGGTATTATTGGTAATAATGTAACAAAAGATCTGCCTGATGGCGGTACTGCTGGTGCCATTTTGGGCGGTATGTTAGGACATCAAAATAGTGATGCAAAAGGTGGAACAGCAACACAATGTCGTAAGGAAACACGATATAACGAGGAACAAAAGACTGTATATTCACATTCCATCGTAAAATTTATGTACGAAGGTAAACAATACTCCGTACGTTTTCAAAAATAACCGTGACATTTTTGTCACGGATTTGACTTTTTTTAAAAAAAATCCTTAAGTGATTGAGATCGTTGAGGATTTTTTTTGATTTTTTTTAAAAAAACACTTTACATTTACTTAAATGCGTGTTAGTATGATACTATAATTAAATGAGGAGAAATTATGGTAACAGAAAAAGACGTAATCAAGGCAGTTAAACTCTGCATGAAACATCTTCGCAAGAAGGAATACGAGTTAAACCTCACACCTAAACATTCAGCAATGGCTCTTAAATACCTTACTACATATCGTAGAAGGAATGGTCGTTCATGGGGCGGATTTTGTAAAATCAAAATCAATCTAGAATGTTGGCAGTTTGGTAATAAAAAATGGACCGAGTATAAGAGGTTCAATAAGGACAAGGTTATCGGAGCGATTGATGTTACCGATGATCATGATATACTACTGTGTCTTGTCGCTCATGAGGTATCACACTTTGTACAATATACGTGCAAAGGGCCTATGCCAGAATGGGCAAAGAAAAAATTCAGAAACGATCGTGGACATGGTGAAGGTTTCCAATACATATACAGAAACCTACGTAGGGATCTGGTGAACCCAATGATCGAATCAAAGAAGGCAATTGCGGCATGAATGATATAGAGGTATATGGCTCAACTAAATCGAAAAGAACACTCGCAGAAGACGTCGCACACTTCTGTATTGCAGAAATGATGCCACGTATGGAGACATTGGATATAACGATTCACCTCGACAAGCTACCAGAGGCTGATGGGTATTGCCTGGCAATTACAAATCGTGAATTTCAAATAGAGATCGAAAAGACGTTAGACGAAGAGGATTTTATTACAGCTGTATGTCACGAAATGGTACACGTTAAACAGTTTGCCAGAGGTGAAACCAAAGACATTAATATGTTTACCAAACGGTGGCAAGGTACGGACTACCTAAGTGCATATACGACGGTAGATGAATATATGGATTTACCTTGGGAAAAAGAGGCATATAAATTACAAGAAATTTTGTTAAAAAAATTCAAAAAAGGGGTTTACAAGCCCTGCAAGGTTTGATATAATATACATAATGAAAAATGAGGAGAAAAAAATTATGACAACATATATAATCGACACACAAGGTATGGAAAACTATGGTGCTCATTCAGAGGACGGAAAGTTTTCTAACAATAACCACTATTGGAAATTCAAAGGTGGTTCATCTTACAAGGTGACTGGTCTGGATCGACCACAAGATGCAATGGCTTTCATTGCTGCAATCGGTATGGAAAATGGTATCGGTTGGAAGGAGTGGCCTTGTGAGTTTAAAACTCTCGAGGAGTGGGAACAACAGTGGGATATGCATTGCCCTCACGATAGGGAATATAGGGAGTTTTCCCTAAAACGCCTCATAGAGGTTAATCCTGCAACTTATAAGAGAAAGGCTTCCTAAATGGAACATTACGAAATGTCCAGAGCTGTTACACGCCATGAGTATAAAGGTTGGATATATAGGTTCCGACCTACACATAATATCACTTCTCCATCTGGAGAGGTATACGAATTGAAATACGCATTCGATGAAAATTACGTGCCTGAAGATTACGAGGTAGAAAAAGTCATCGATGTTTGGAATTGGAGCGCCTGATGGAGTTCCTCGCAGTTGAAACCATGCACCCTCTCCTCATTCTCCTCATTATAATATTGGGTGCATGGTTTCTCCTTAAACTCTTGGGAATGAGGGTATGGGAGTTATTAGTATTGGGAGCCATGGGATGGCTAATAATGCAATACTTGCTGTGACAAAAATGTCACGGATTATGAAAAAAATAAAAAAAATCACAAAAAAGTGCATTTTTTTGTTTACAGGTGCTATATGCGTGTTATAATGGTACTATAATCAAATGAGGAGAAAAATATGTCAGATTATGTAATCACAAAAAATTCAACAAAAGAAGAGCGACTTGCAGTTATTAAGGCCGCCCATCAGAAATATTTAAAATCAAAGAATCTTCGTGCAAGACTTGCAGAAGGTGCAAAAAAGGTTCGTAAATGGACTGATGAGGTTGAGGCGCCAAAACGTAAGGCTAAAAAGGATTCCTTTGATAAGATGATCGATGGTTACGATAATAACCATAATCAATGGACCGATGGTTCAAAATATCTTGCCGAACACTATGGTGATAAAGTTGCTGATCAAAAAGCATATGATGCAGATTGGAATTAATAATGAGTACATTAAATAATCAAAACTTATCCAAGTTAAATGGAAAAACTTTATATCAGATAGATATCATTAATAGAGAAACAGGGTTTTATCTAGACCCAATTTATATAAGTGCCTATACAGCCGATGAAGCCTCTGAAAAGGCCCACGAGCTAGAAGGTTCACAATTTAGGGTAAAAGGTATTAGTTCAGATTGGTTGGACGAGAAAATAACAGATGAAGAAAAATTAGAAAGTGCCGTACCACATCCACCTACAAGGTATAAATTTAAAGACGGTATTGGTGAAGTAAGAAACGAATATATTGAATGGGATAAAAAATATAATGACAATGCATTTGGTTAGAGGCATGACAAGTTTAAATACTAAAAAAAGAAAAGTAAAACGTAAACCTGGTTGGGAAAAGGCACAGGCTGAACATGATGCCTGGTTGCGCAAGATGAATGCGCACCCTGATCAGTTAAAAGAAATAAAAAGGGAGTTTAAAACCTATGAATTCAAGGAATCGTTTTCGCGCACAACAGAATCTTATCCAAGCCTCTCGACGTCGGATTCATTCAGGGGATCTACTGCAAAAACAGAACCAAAACAATACACAGGAGATCAAATCGTCGGAATCGCAACTCTCCACAAATCAAACATGGTCCCGGTCAGCCGAGGAGATAACCCAGAAATATACGCAAAAATGAGGAGATAATATGAAAACAGTATATGATACAAATGTGGTACTTACATGTACCGATAATGGTAAAGAGGCCCCTGCAATTATAGATAATTTTAGGGAAAATAAATCGTTCGATGTATTTCTTGCTACAAATAAAATTCACATGAAGTGGAACGGTAGGGTATATGTTGGTAACCAATTCGGTATGGAATTTACCAGTCCAGGACCAGAAATTTTTGAAGTCAAGGAAGGCCGTAAAAGATGATTGCAGAAGCTCTATTCTGTCTTGCACTTAATGCATACCACGAGGCGAGGAACCAAGACATTCGCGGAATGGTAGCAGTATCACAAGTTGTAATAAATAGAGTTGAGTCGAATTTATTTCCAGATGAGGTATGTGAAGTTGTTATGCAAGGACCAACAAGGGAAAGTTGGAAAACCAGACAATACGAAGATATTGATGAAGAGGATAGAGTATATTATCCTATTCGTCATCGTTGCCAGTTCAGTTGGTATTGTGACGGTAAAAGTGATGAACCACATGATGAAATGGCTTGGGAACAGGCTCAACTAGTTGCTGGTGGTGTATATTATGGAAAATTATACCCTTTGGTAGAAAATGCCTTATGGTATCATGCAGACTATGTAAAACCAGGATGGGCAGAAAGTAAACGTGTTGTGGCTAAAATCGGAAACCATATCTTTTACGAAAGAAAAAAATAATAAATAGGAAATATTATGCGCAGATTATTAAATGTTGATTGGTTATTAAGAATACCTCTTGCAATTGTATTTTTACAACAAGGATTAAGTAAACTTCCAATCAGCATAGAAGAGGCTTCTAGTTATAATCTTCCAATGTTGGTATGGATATTTGTTGTTCTTGGAGAAATAGGAGCTGGGTTAGGTTTAATTATTGGCGGTTTGATTCAAAAACTTTGGTCTACAATTGCTGATATGGTTACACGTTTTAGTGGATTTGTAATTGGTTGTATTGCTACTGGGGTTATATGGATAGGTCAACCAGATAATTTAATCGATGTATTATTGTATGATAATCTTCATGTCTTTCTATGGGCTGGTGGATTATTCTTTGCATTGAAAGGTAATAAGGTATGAATGAATCACAATATATAAAACTCTATCAGGATGTTATTGATCCTAGGATTTGTTCAGCTTTAATTGAAACATATGAAAAATTATGGAACGAAGAGACTCAGAAAATCAAAGAAATGAGTTTGTGTTATGATACAAAAGGTGTTAAGGTTTGTGGGTCGTGTGATTGTCAAAGATTGGATATAATGCAACATGATGAATTTAAGGATTTATTTAAATTTGTATTAGCATATATACAAAATCAGATCAACGTTTATAAACAGGATTGTGGTATCGTGCCCGAACAGTGGCCAACAAGTTTTGGATTTGAAAATTTTAGGATTAAAAGGTATTTACCAGATGGTGTTCAACAACATAATTTTCATTCTGATGTTACTAACAAGACTGCAGCAAAAAGGTTCGTGTCGGTTATATGTTATCTGAATGATAATTTTAAAGGAGGGGAAACATCATTCCCAAATTTTGAATATGATAGCCAAGTCCGAACCGGTGGTATGATTATATTTCCTTGTACGTGGAGTTATCTACATAAAGGTAATCCAGTTACAAAAGGTGGTGCTAAATATGTTTTAGGAACGTTTTTAAATTATGTTGATGAACAACAAACGAATCGAAAAGGTGATCAAACACTTGGAACGAAAGGATTATAATCTCTCCTTAGCTCAGTGGATAGAGCAACGGCCTTCTAAGCCGTGGGTCGGGAGTTCGAATCTCTCAGGAGAGGCCATGCTTGCGTGATGGAATTGGTAGACATAACGGACTTAAAATCCGTAGGCTGTAATGGCCGTGCCGGTTCGAGTCCGGCCGCAAGTACCAATAGGCGAAACGAGGGAAAGCCTGGCAATGGTGCCGAATGTACCTCAAAGGAGATTCCGAGCGGTTAACGCGGTTAAGCCTGTAACGGAGTAAAAATTAAGACGCAGGTGGGAAGGCAGCGCCCTCATTAGAAAGACTGCCACTAATTATAGGGGATAAGTGTTATGGTAGCACGGATGGCTCCAACCCATCAAGCCAGGGTTCGACTCCTTGATCCCCTGCCAAAAGATTGGATTTAATGTTCGACATCACAACAAAACATAATCATATAACGAAAGGATTAAGTATGTGGATACATGTCGAAGAAAAATTACCTGAGGTAGGAGAAGCCGTCTGGTATTATTTTGATGTAGTTGGCAGTCATAGAGGTTTTTATGGTGGACTTTATATAGATGAGGAAGGTAAAGAATGGCCTGGTATGTCTATATTTTATTGTGACTATGGTTTTTTAACTGGTGATGTTACTCATTGGCATCGCGATCAAGAAAATAAACCGGACGATCCGGTAATAAATTAGGGAGTAATAATGGCTAAAAATATTTATGGTAGTGTTAGAGTTTTTGCTACTGTTAAAAAGGGGACGTCCATCGGTCGGCGTCCCAATACATCAACTATGAACAAATATAAAAGACGTTCATTTAAAAAGTATAGAGGACAAGGAAAATGAGAGATCAACTTTTAAAAGCCGCAAAAATGCATGCGGAAGGAGAATATGAAAGAGCCAAAACCAACGTAATGGTATATCTAAATCAATCAGTAGGTATTGGTGAACATTCAGATATTGTAGAAGCCATTCAAAAAGAATTGGATACCATGGCTCAGGCAAATGACAGAATCGAAATGATTGAAACATTCGAAGATGGAACAGCATATAATGGACCACGTGCAGTCTAAAAAAAATGCAAAAAATTGCAGAAAACACTTTACATTTACTTAAATGCGTGTTAGAATATAACTATAATGGAAAAAGGAGAAGTGTAAATGGCTGGTTTAAAATCAATATCTAAAAAGAGAACTAAGAAAAAATTTGTTGCTCGTGCGAGACATGGTATTGCAGCGATACCTGTTGAGAAAGGGTTTGAGGCTGTTAAATATTATTTTCATCTAGAAGTTGAAAAGAAACATTTGGCAGATTCACTAAAAACTTGGTTTAAAAATAATTATTCCAAGGATGATCTCAAGGCTATCATGGCCAATCCGGACTACAAATTTACTCTGTTTACTCATTATTGTGCTACTGCCTTTTGGATTAACACTGGGCAACCAATGTGTGAAAAGGCAACATATTATGAAAATTGTCTCAAAAGATTTGGTGGAGAACTTCTAGAAAACGGTAAGAAAATCCTCTCTGAAAGAAAACTAGAAGATGAAAATAAGGCCAAAAATGTAATTACACTTTCACCCCAGCAAAAACTTGAACGTAAGATTGCTAGGACCATTATGATTGATCTGGACGATCTAGAAGATGCCTGGATCATGGGAGAAAAGGCAGACATTGATGTCTATACCCTTTTCAAAAAGCATGGGTTAAGTGGATCGGCCACTATACCTGTTAAGACGTTGGTTGAGGGATGGCTCCTTGATTATGAAGATGCTTACCACAAACGTTGTGAACAAGCAGTTGAAGGTTATGCGCATGTGAAACGGCCTGAACTCAACCGACGCATTAAAGTGTGTCAACAAATCCTATCCGATCTTGAACGTATTAAGGCTGCTGCTAAGGCAACTCGTACGGTACGGATCAAGAAACCACAATCAATTGAAAAACAAGTCCGTAGCGTGAAATACAAGAAGGAATGTAAGGACTTTAAACTGGCATCCATATCACCTGTACAAATTATAGGTAAAAAAAGGTTATTTGTTTTTAACACCAAATATAAGGCTCTTGCTGAATATGTAACAAATGATCCAAAAGGGTTTATTATTAGTGGTACGTCAATTAAAAACTTTGATAAGGAACAAAGTCGAAGTGCTGCCATCAGGAAACCAGACGATATCTTGCCAGATATTTTGAAAAAGACTCCAAAACAAATTGATCAAATTTGGAAAGGATTAACAACCAAAATTAATATACCAAACGGGAGACTTAATGCAGACACAATACTACTTAGGGTTGTTGAACGATGACAATTGAACAACAATTTTTAACGAAAACAAAGTTTGCCAAACTTATAGAGAAAACGGTAAACGAATTAAAAATTCCATATATGGAAGCCATACTTCATGTTTGTGAAAAAAATAATATCGAACCTGAAGATGTAAAAAAATTCATCTCTCCTAAGATTAAGGATAAGGTGGAAGTCGAAGCGATGGATCTAAATTATTTACCAAAAAAGAACAATTTAGATTCAGCCTTTGTATAAAACCATGATATATAATATAGGTAATCTAAAAGTTACCGATTATATTTCAGTTAATAATACAGTAATACAACAGATAAGGACAATACGATGTCATTCGAAAATTTAAAAAAGAACCGAGATCAAATCTCGAAATTAATCCAAGCCGCAGAAGCCACAAATGGTGGTGGCGAGCAAAAATCCTACCAAGATGATCGATTCTGGAAACCAACCGTAGATAAGGCAGGTAACGGATATGCAGTACTCAGATTCCTACCGGCAGCAGAAGGTCAAGAACTTCCTTGGGCAAGATATTGGGACCATGGATTTAAAGGACCAACAGGTTTGTGGTATATCGAAAACTCACTTACTTCTATTGGTCAAACTGATCCAGTCGGCGAACTCAATTCGCGCCTATGGAATACAGGATTAGACGCAGATAAAGAAAAAGCGCGTACTCAGAAACGTAGGCTACATTACGTTGTTAATGTCTTGGTCTTACAAGACCCGTCTAATCCTGCAACAGAAGGTAAAGTGTATCTTTACAAGTTTGGTAAAAAGATCTTTGATAAAATTATGGATCTGATGCAGCCAAGTTTCCAAGATGAAAAACCAGTTAACCCATTTGATATGTGGGAAGGTGCTGATTTTAAATTAAAAATCCGTCAAGTTGAAGGTTATCGTAATTATGATAAATCAGAATTTTCTGGTCCAACTGCTCTTTACGAGGGAGATGAAACCAGACTAGAGGCCGTGTATAATCAGGTACATAATCTAGGTGAATTTACTGATCCTAAAAATTATAAAACCTATGACGAACTTAAAACAAAGTTGGCAAGGGTATTAGGAGAAGAAGCTAATGCAGGAGCTCCTACGGTAACTCAAATGAACCAGGTTAATGAACCTGCACCACAATACGAGGTGCCTACCGCAGAAACAACAACCGTATCTGAATCTGATGAGGATACTATGTCCTACTTTGCAAGATTGGCCAACGACGGCTAATACAGTCCTGGTGTGTTATCTTTAATCCACACTGGTTTACAATATGCAGTAGCTTTGTGATCATCTGGCACAAGGCTACTGTACTTATAGTTACCATATCGTTTTACTAATCTTGATGCAAAATATGTACAGTCATTAATGTTTCTGAAATACATTGGCTGTCCACGTTGGACAACATCACCTAACATATATACTAATAAGAATGCGTGTATCACGGAGCAAAGGCCAACTCGTATGGGTCAGTCATATCCTGAGCTGCAACATGAGGCATAACCATTGCTTGAGAAGATGAACCATTTTGGCTATTATCTTGTGATATATTATTAATAGTGGTTACAATAGGTTCTGATTTTGACGGCACTAAATCTTCTGCTTGTTGTTCTGCTGGTCCAATAGCACCCCGGCCGCGGCTTCTTCTTCTTCCTCCTCTTTTAGGTTTTTCTAGCTCTGCAATAGTTTCCTTTTCTTCAATATCAGCAACCCGTTTTTCCATATCTGCTTGATTCTGCGCTATTATACCAGATAACGCATCACCTTCATCAGTACCTTTTGCTTTTTCTTCAGCTCGTTTTTCTGATTTTGTTCTACCTTCTTCAAATTTAAACTCCCTTAGACTATCAGCAGCTGCTTTTTCATCAACAAATGGAATATCAAATGCTTCTACTGCATCAGCTATTAATTCTATAAGACCATTAAATGCTCTCTTTAACATTTCAATTGGAGAAAATATAATATCTGTTATAATATCCGAAAAGTTAAAACCCTCTAATACTTTTGCAGCATCATCAAACCCAAGTTTTTTCAATAAGAAACTTGCGCCAGATTTTAATAAATCAAGAGGTGCACCTACAATTGAATTTAAAAATCCTTCAACAGCTCCTGCAAGACCACCAAGAAATCCTTCCTCTTCAAATCCAGCAATTGCACCTTTTACAGTATCAAATGCAGTCATAACAAGAGTAAAGGGAAGGAATAATCTACCAATAACTCTACCAATAGAGCCAAGTATACCCATTAATTTGCTACCTTCATCAAAAATACTAAATGCACCTTTTATAAGGTCTAAGGTTTTATTTACTGCGCCCGTTATTGGAGTAAATACTGCCTTTACAGAATTAAGTATTCTTTTAAAAAATCCTACACCATCTTCCCCAGCACCAAATACGCCCTTTATTCCTTTACCAAAATCATCTATAATTGGCTCGAATGGAAATTTAAATATATCAATAATACCATTAAAAAATTTAGTTAATCTTTGTCCAACAACACCATCGCCGGACATTAATGTTTTAAATGGTTGAATCAAATCATCTAGAATATTTAATATTCCAGTAAATGTTTGTCTAAATGTTCCACGTAATCCAGTTAAAAATCTGCCAAAACCACCTTCAGCACTAAAGAATAATCTTAACGGTTTAAATAAATCATCTGCAAATTGTATTGCATTGTCAATAAATTTTACAAATCTTGTATTCAAACCTTTTAATAACCTATCGACTCTAAATATTTGTGCTAATTTTTTTACAGAATCCAATAAACCTGCTAGAATACCAGCGGCAACTGCAGCAATACCTGCAAGAATCATTGGTAATTTTGATGTTTCCTTTTTAATAGGATCAGCACTTGGTTTATCCTCTTTTTCAGGCGCACCTTTTTCTCTTAAGGCTTCAAGCATATCCAATTGTGACTGTTTCATAATAGCAAGTAATGAATCAATCCGTCCTGTAAGAACAGTAACAGAATTGGCAACCAATTCTGTACGAGCAACATTGTCATTATTATTGACCTTTAGTTGATCTATCACTCTCTCTAGACTAGCCATTTCTTTGCTCCTGTTTTTGTTTTTCCTCTTTTAAAAATTCTACTAACATACTTACGTATATCTCTTTTTCCCAGGGTATCATTCTTTCTATCTCATGCAAGGAATAATTATGATGTTGCATTAAAGAAAATGTAGTTTTATAATAATTCTCTAATGACTCATGAGATAGAGCTAGGATAAAAAACTTTCCACACCCTCCAATGTTACGTTATTTGATGTTGCACAGTTTTTACAACAAAATGCTACATCATGTTTTAATTTTGGAAGTTGATCAATATAATCTCTCAGTTTACTAAATTGTTCACTATTCATTGATTCCAAAAATTCTTTTATTTCCTCTTTTGATACCTCTGATACATTAATCCTTTCATCTTCTGTATAAATTATTTTAATACAGTTTGCAATCATTTCAAATGCTGATTCAGTGGAATTATCTGTGTTTACTTCTGTTAAACCTTTAAATGGCGGCCACTGTAATTCAACAGAAACCTTTTCATCAAGTTTAACCGTATTTTCAATTTCAGGTAATTCTATATTAATATCATCTAATTTTATTGATACTGTATTTGGTGTACCACACTTAGTACATTTTATATTTACCTTTGCTGTTTCACCAATGGACTTTGCTCTTAATTGTAAAAATAAATATTCAACATCAAATGTAGTAAGAGTATTTAAATTTATTTTATCTTGGATACAAACAGAAATGGTATCTAAAATTGCATTCAATGCATCTTTTTGATCACCACTTTCCATAGCAATCATTAAAACCTTTTCTTCTTTTACCAAGAAAGGTCTAAATTTTACTTTTTTCTTTAGTGAAGGAATTATTAATTCATACTTTGGTTCACTATTTAACTTTGGTAAAGCCATTATCTACTCCTAGTTCGTCGCTTCAAATTGAAAACCTCCGGGAAGGTCTATATTAATTGTTTTTTGTGATGATTTAATTTCACGCCAGTTTGTATATGCTATCTGAACTGTCATTTCTAATATACCGTCCATTTCGTTATTAAATGCCACTTCACTTGTGGTAATAGGAAATGCATTAATTAATTCTACTGAATATGTAGGTGTGGTAACTTGTACCTGAGGAAATGGTGCAAATGATTTGGTAACTGTTTTACTTATTGGTCCAACTTTAATTCCTAAAGATGCTCCAATGGAAGGCACCTCTACTGCCAACTGATGAATTATAATGGGATGTTGATAGTCATTTTTATATCCTACAGTTTGTGCATCTTCGTCAATAATTAATTTTCTCCACGCATCAAAATATCTTTTTACCTTGTAATCATTTAACATTAAAAAGGAAAAACTAACATCATCAATAACATATCCATATCCAATCTTTTCAGTTTGCATACCAATTCTTTTTTCAATCGTAGAAATTTGTTTTGACGGCATTGATACCGTTCTGCACAATAAATTAAGATCCCTATTTGTGAGATCAATACCAGGTATATTGGGTAATTCGATAGCAAATTTATTTGGTCTAGCCAAACCTCCTGATGCAGTTACCAAACTCTTTAAGGCATTAACACTCATAGCATTTTCCTTGAATCTTTATATACAGTACTTGCAGATGCCTTATTCCAGTCAGCCATTGGTAAAAATGTAGCTATTTCCCATTCAGGTTCTTCAACTAAAGCAAATCGACTACGTACATGTTTTGTTAAGTAATGTTTTCTTGCTGGAGCAAGATATTTAGCAGGCACTTTACCATTACCTAAAATAGCATCTAATGCCTTTGCTCTTATAACTGGTGGCAAGTAATGTAAATTTAATCCATAAAAACCATTAGGTGCTGGGCCTAACATAATAATTAGTGGAAACCCATCATAATATTTTAAGGTTTCCTTATGTTTTGGATCATAAAAATACATATACATATTACCCAATGGTGATCTATTAGGTCTTGACTTTAAATCAATTAAATCATCTTGCATTATGTTTCGTCTATTATTTATTGTTCTTCCACGAAACATCTGGCGCGCCTTATTACGGAACCAATTAATACTTTCCTTGGTTCGTGGTGTAATACCAGCACGAAATGCCTCGAATTCTAGTTGTTTAAATAATGATTCACCTGCCATATTGATATTTATAATTACTTTTTACGTTTTTTGCGACTATATGGTGGCAATCTTTTAAGTGGTTTTTTAATTTTACCTGGTACTGGTTTTGTTAATAATCCCATTTCTTGTAATGTTTTTTCAGTCCATATCTGAAATTGCCAATTACGATCCTTACAATATGATTCTGCCGCTTCCCACTTATTCATATTTTTAATATATGTAAAACCCTCATTGATATACTTCTTTGTACGTTTTGGCCCGGTAGGAGGTACTGTTTCCTTTTCTGGTTTTATTTCGACTAACAATATTTTATCTTCAAATATAATTTTTATATCAGGAAAATATCTGTGATATCGTTTATCTGCATCATAATAATATGGAATAACTATTTCTTCTGACGACCAACCTTTTACCTTTGGATTATTGTCGCACCACATAAATACGGATTTTTCCCATAATGAACGATAGATAACATTTGTGAAATCACCTTTATATTTTTTAGGATTCTTTACCGTATAACGCCCAGAATATGCCATCTTTTCACTATAAATACAATAAAATGTTTTATTTATCTATAAGAGATCTACATGGCAACTTTAAATAGTTCAAACAGACAATATAAGTACGAATATCCTCTGGATAGGGATTTTAGGTTTAAATCTAGAATCGCTTTTCAGGCAATAAAAATTATTCCACCTAGATTCAGCACAAAAATGAGTGCCTCTCAAACTGCTGATGAGGCTACTGGTACAGAACGTGCAAAAGAAGTGATAGGAGCTACAGGTATTTCAGGACTCAAAACATATCCTATTCCTGGTGAATCGGTTTCATTATATGTACCTATCGCATTTGCAGTAACTGATACACTAAGTTATAATCAGGCAAATTTAGGTACAGCAGGAGCACTAGTCGCATCAGGATTAAATGCTGGTGGAGGTATTGGTGAGGCTACATTAGGTGCAATTAAAGAAGCTGGTCAATCAATTTTTGACTTTTTTAGGGGTGTTGGTGGAGGTGATATTAGTAGAGTGGCTGCAGTTCGAGGTGCTGATCTTATGGTTGGTGTTCCGGATAACGTAAAATCTGCAATCGGTATTACAGCCAGAGTCACTATGAATCCTAATATACGTACACAATTTCAAGGAGTTGGTATTCGTGAGTTCCAATTTCAGTTTAAATTTATTCCTAAATCAGCTGATGAATCTAGAGTTGTAAAAGACATTATTAAATTTTTTAGATTCCATGCATATCCTGAGGAAATTGGCAATATAGGATCCTTTTCTATGGCATATGATTATCCGAATATGTTTAAGGTCAGATTATTATCAGAATCACAAGAAGGACCAGTAGATGAAAAGGGAAACAGAATTTTTAAAAATATTGGAACACCAATTAAATTATGTTACCTAACCTCGGTTGCAGCAACATATAATAGTACAGCAAGTGTTTTACATAGTGATGGTTCTCCAACTGAAGTGGATCTGAGTTTAAGCTTTAGTGAATATAAAACTTTAAGTAGATATGATGTAATCAATGAAGATGATGAAGTCTTTTATAATTTTGAAAATCAAGCGGTAGGTGGTTAAAAATGTCATATTTTAAATATTTTCCTAAGGTTCCTTATAAATTTGGTAACGAAACATCAGAAGATACTTTTGAAAATATTTCTGTTTATGCCGATATTATTGATCAAATCAAAAATGATGTGGCGGCATATGAGGAATATTATATTTTACCAGGAGAAAGACCTGATCAAGTATCACTAAAACTTTATGATACACCTAATTATCACTGGACTTTTTTTCTGTTAAATGATGATATTAAGGAACAAGGTTGGCCACTTTCAAACGAAAATTTATTTAAATATGCAGAAAAGGAATATAATAATACAGTTTTGGTTACTAGAGCCAATATTGCTAATATATTTAATGTTGGTCAAACTGTTTCAGGACTTGTCTCTGGAGCAGAAGCAGTTATTAAATTTAGAGATGTAACCTTAGGTCAAATTTGGATTAAAACACCAGCAACAAATTTTATAAATGGTGAAACAATATCGACACAAGGTACCGGACAATTTCCTGATACTGCAATATTAAAAAGCAGTAGTTTACAATATAATGCCATTCATCATTATGAAGATGTAAATGGAATATGGAAAGATTTAGGGTTTGAAAATGATGGTTCGATATCTGAACCTGCAGTTGAATGGACACCAATTACTTGGTTAAATAGATTAAATAATCAAAATGATGAATTAAAGAAAATTAAAATAATTAAACCAAATATTATTGGTACCATTGCTGAGTCATTTAGAGAGGCAGTATCACTTTGACAAATCAAAAATCCGATTTTGAATTTCAGTCCATTTTACTACAATCTGAAAGAATTGATAAGGAAGTAGAATTAAGAGATATTGTCTCTGATTTGGAAATATTTGAACATTTGGATAAACCTTATCTTACTGGTAAAATATTACTAATTGATAGTGAAAATCTTTTACAGGAAGGGGATTTTTTAGGTGGCGAACGTATTACGGTTGCCATTAAAACATTAAGAGAAGATGCAAAAACTGTTACCAAAACTTTTTATATTGCAAATATTGTACAAACTGAAAAGGTTCAAGATAACGTTCAGACCATTGTTCTTAGTCTAATAGAAGATATAGGTTATATTTCCAATTTGCAAGTAATTAATAAATTTTATTCTGGTAAAGTAAGTGATATTTTAGATAAAATTAGTTTTAATTATTTAAATGATAAACCAATTAATAGTAATGGTAAGGATAAGGATTCCGTAAAATTAATTGTTCCTAATTTAGATCCATTGGAAACCTTTAAGTGGTTAACACGAAAAGCAAAAACACAAGAAGGTTATCCATTTTACATATATTCTGTTTTAACTAAAAATGAATTACAGTTTCAAGATTTAGGTACGTTATTGGAAACTTCTGTGATTAATGCAGATGTGCCATATAGACAAAATTCTGCAGCTGCCCGATCATTTCGGCCAGACATTAAAAGAAGAACAATACAGACTCATAAATTTACTGGTGGCGCAAATATTTTGGATTTGGTTCAAAAATCCCTCATTGGTTCGAAGTATGAATATATTGATTCCACTGAGGAAAAGAGAAAAATATTTGAATATGATGTTATGAAAGACCTATTTAAACCCTTACTGGATAAAAATGTATTACAACAAAATCAACCGAATCCACCCTTTTCAGCTAAATATAAATTTAATGGACAGTCATTTAATGAATTAAATTCGTCTTACAATACAATGTTTGGTGGTAGTAATGCGTATCGAACAACTGACGATATTAATTATGTGACTGGTTATAATGAAGAAAAAGAGCTATCAGGGTATAAGGCAAAAATTATTGGACGTGCAATGGATGCAATTTTACGTACTGAACCACTCACTATGGTTGTTGATGGTTTAGACTTTTTAGATGGTGATAAACATTCCACGATAGGTAATCAACTTAGAATAGAAATTGCTACAACTAATCCTGAACCTGAAAAAACTGCTAGTAGAATTGATAAAAGAAAATCAGGTGATTATTTAATATTTGCAACAAGACATATGTTTAAAAGAGAAAAATACGATCTTGCATTAACTTGTGTGAAACTAGGAAATTATAAGAGGTAATAATGATACCTACATCATTTACAGATTTTTATGGCGATCACTTACGGTGGTTTTTAGGTGATGTGGTAAGTATAAGTGACCCCATTCAATTAGGTCGTGTACAAGTTAGAATTTATGGAGTCCATACAACATCACAAACAGATATTCCTGATGCTGATTTACCGTGGGCACAACCACTTGTACCTATTACCGAGGGTGGTACAAATGGATTAGGTAATAATTTAGGGATTCAAGTAGGAGCAAGAGTATTTGGATTTTTCCTTGATGGTAAAAATTCACAAAGTCCTATGATTCTTGGATCTGTACCAAAATATGAGGAAAGTGCGCCTGGCGGTAGAACTACAAATCAACTTGCTCGTGGTACAAATACAATTGCAAAATCCCCTGATAGTGTAACAGGAGAACCAGGCTCTCCTTATGCAGCACAATATCCAAATAATAAGGTAACACAAACCTCTTCAGGTCATGTAATAGAAATAGATGATACGCCTGGAGCAGAGAGAATACAGATTTATCATAAATCAGGTACATGTGTTAATATGCATCCAAATGGTGATGTGGTTACACATACCAAAAATGGTTTTAAAACAGTAACAGGTAACGAAAAAATCCATGTTACAGGTAATATGGAAATAGTATGTGATGGTAATTTTAAAGTAACAGCAGCAAGGATTGATCTAAACTAATGCCAGCAATTGTAAGAAAAGGTCTCGATAGTCATATTGGACATGCCAGTCCTACACCAAATCCATTTCACAAAACAACTTATTCAAGTGGCTCAGGTAATGTGTTTGCAAACGGTGCTGGTGTCGTCAGAGTTGGAGATGGTACTGGTTGTGGAGACCCAGCAACTGGTGGTTCACCAAATGTATATGTAAATGGAATAAAGGTTCATCGTAAAGGTGACGGTACCGGAGGGCATGGTTCCTGGCCAGGTAATGCAGCTGCAACTGGTTCAGGTAATGTTTTTGTAAATGGCTAGTGTATCAGTATTACCACCATCAGTTAATGGCACTACCAATGATTATGGCAGTGTTACAGGTTTAACTTTAATAAGAACAGAAACAACTAATCCAGTCACTACTCAAACCGGTACAAATTTTAGGGTTCAATGGTCACCTATGAATAACACACCGGGCCCGGTTGTTGTATTTAATTTATCACAAAGTGGTACAAATATTGGTTTAAATCTTCCGCAATCTACCGCGACCGACTCAAGTGGTTATTCGGCTCCTTTATATGGAACAATGAATTATAATCTTACCCTAGCTGGAGCAACTAATGTAAGCTCAAGCGGTAGTGGTACTATGACAACAGACTTTACTACTAGTGCAGTATTTGCATATGACCCAGGCACAACATTAACATTTACTGGCACATTTTTATTACAGGGACAACCATCCAACCCAAATACATTAAATACTCAAACCGCTACTGTACAATATTTATCGGCTGTAAATACAACACAAAATGTAACGGTACCTGTATATACATTTACAAATAATACCGGCGATTCAGTAACCGTAGAAGGAACCACTATAACAGATGGTTCTACTCTTGCTGTTGCTCTCACAGGACAATACTTTGATATAACATATACGGAACCGGCCAGTGAGGACCCATATCAAGAAGAACAAACAGAAGAGGAATCAACAGAAGAGGAATCAACAGAGGAAACCACTACAACTATAGCTCCTGTTATAGTTCCAACTTATGTTTATGCAACAGGAGCTAGCGGTTTTGGTACGGGTTTAACTGGTTATTTTTACCCACTTTATACAGATGTTAATGCTGCAGCCTTATCAGATGGGTATCATATTCACACTTTTGTTGAGTATGAAGGATATACGTTTTATATGCCAAATGGCTCTATGAATCATGCAGTATCCAGTAGACCTATAGGTATAAATTTGTATATTACAGGTAATACTGTATTGGATAATTTGGAACCAACTGGCACTAGTAATCCAGATTATGCAACATTATTACCACAAATTGTTTCTGAAACGGATGCTACTGAAAAACAACTTTTAATTAATCAGACGTATCAATTTAATAGTCCACTTAGTCAGGCCGAAGAGGATCTTTTTGCTTATATAAATAGTGGGTACATACAAGATAATCCAAATGCAACTGATGGGACACCAGATGCATTTATAAGTTATGTTGGGGTTTATTATGACCAATTTGGTAGAACTACAGCAACAGTTGCCGCACAGCAAAATGTTGTTGTACAGGAAACTGAACAGACAGAAGAAACAACTGAAGAGGAAACAGTTATTACTGTTGCAGAATATGGAATTGCAGAATATGGAATTGCTGAATATGGAGCCTAATTATGTCTTACACTAAAACAACTAATTTTTCGGTAAAGGATTCTTTACCTAGTGGAGACGCTAATAAAATAGTTAAAGGGACAGAAATTAATACTGAATTTAATAATATTGAAACGGCAATAAGCACATTAACATCTACTATAGGTGGATTAAGCACACCAAGTGGTCTTTTTAATAGTGTTAGTTCAGTAAGTGCAGGAGCAATGATGACCACGTCAACTTCATATAGTTCATATCAAACTGCACCAAATCCTGGATTCGTAGTTGTATGGAATATTAATGGAACTGATGCTGGAAAGCCTCAAAATCAAGCTGATCTGGCAATAGGTATTGCAATGAATGGTGGGCAAGCTAGGGCATATAATCCGGGAAGTAGTAATGCATATTCACAATGGATTAAAGTAGGATTCGGGACAAATTAAATGGCAAAACAAAGAAAAACAAAAGGAACGGCTTTAACATTCGATGAAATGGACGAGGCAGCAGAACAATTGGATTTAATACATAATACTATGTTTTTTAGTAGTAGTAAAACGATTGATAAGAATTTAACTATACCAATTGGTAGAAATTATATGAGTATTGGACCTATAACAATAGCAGATGGTAAAACAGTTACCCTCTCAGATAATGCAGAATGGACGGTGATATGAGTACAATAACTGTAAATAATATTATTTCAAAAGATACTCAGTTACCTTTGGTACAGGAAAGTTGGGATAGAATTTTACAGGTACGACAAACAGTAATGAATACACCTTTATATTATACTCCAACAGCTAGTAGCGCAACAGATTGGTTTAAAACTACTGGAATGTCTATTACTGTTACTCGAAAACATCCAAATAGTGTAATGATGATAGATGCAACCTTGCATGGTTCCACAAATTATTTTTCATTCGGTGTCGGTCTTGCTAGAGATGGTACATTAATAAATGAAGCACTTGGAGATAACACTGATACACCTAATACCAGAAGAACATGGATGACTTTCCTAGGTGGCCGAGCTGAGGTTAATACAGCTTACGAACAGCATGTTATGACTGGAAAATTTTTGGATTCATATTTGGCAGACGGAATACGAGATATAAATTACAATCTATGGATTGGCGGATATAGCACAAGTTATCCAATTGCAATTAATAGATCTGTAGATAGTACAGGTGCTGCAGCTCAAAGTAATAGTTATAGTAGGCAAAATCCTATATCAACTATTACGGTAACTGAAATATTACAAGGATCATAGAATGACATCAATATTAAAAGTAGATCGAATTGAGGCTAGACAATCTGATGGCAATATTACCTTTGGCTCACCAATTAATCCAGATGGATATTCAAGTAATTTTAGGCCTGGCGAAGTTATACAACAATTCTGGTTTAGAGAAGGAAACGTTGTGGGATATACAGCTGTTGCTAATGGTAGTGGTGTAAATTGGTCGGCAACGGATACCGATTTTGGTCAATATTTTGTTGAAATTCCAGCAAGAGCAATTATTACTCCACAATTAGCAAATTCGTTAATTGTTTGTGAATGGAATCTATTTGGTGAACCTAGTGCTCATGATACAGGATTTAAAATAGCACAGGTAATAAATGGGGTCCCAGGTATTATCCGAAGAACCGGATATGAAGGGTATAATGCTGATAGAACAATACAAGAAAGGAACCATTTTATCTCAGATTTTTATGATGGTGATAATAATTCAACCGGACGAATGAGTAATTTTATGTATTTTGATAAACCAAATACAACAAATGAAATTATATACACTGTTATGTTTGGAGCAAATGGAAATGCTGGAAATGTCTATACCTGGAACAGAGCATACAGTAGTGGTTCAGATTATGAGGAATGTGTTTCAACGTGGACAATCAAAGAAATTGCACAAGCATAGGAGTTTATTATGTCAACATTAAAAGTGGATAGATTAGAATCAAATACCGGTGGTAGTATAACATTTGGTTCACCAATTAATCCGAATGGATATTCAAGTAATTACAGACCCGGCGAAATTATACAACAAAGAGCCTACAGATGGGATGAACTTCATTCATATGAGGCTAGTGGTGAAGGTACTGCTGCAACGTATTTACAAATGGCATTAACACCATTAGTTAATGATAGTACCTTACATTTTAGATGGATGATTTTTGGTGAACCTAGTAATCATAATACATCATGGAGAGTTTTTAAATGGAATGGAAGTGCATTTGCATTAGATACAACTTCTGGTTATGAAGGGTACAATAATAATCTCAGTGTTGATGCTGGTCAAAAACGTACAGTTGCCATGGCTAATCCATACGAAGGTGACTATAATTCAACTCCGCATCAAAGTGAGTTAAATCATATTACAACTGTTACTGCACTTGGTGGAACATTACAAGAATATAAATTTAGCCCTGCAGCATATCAGAATGACAGTACTGCTACTTTCCGTATTAATTCAAACTATGCTGTAACAACTGATGGTGGTTATGAAAATGGTGTTTCATTTGGATTTGCTACAGAAATAGCAGCATATCCTTCATAAAAATGTTATAAATATACCAAAGGGTTTTAAAATGGCAAGAGTATTTTCACAAGAGGATGGTAATTTAAATACACGAAGCGTTGTTGTTTCTCGTGGTGTATCCTTTTCTGACATTGATCTATCTTTTGAAAATAAACCTGGTGCAAATACTGCATTAGGAATTAAAACAGATGTTTTTAAAAAGACAGATGCAGCTGCAGTAAAACAGGCCGTTAAAAATATTTTAATGACCAACTTTTCAGAAAAACCTTTTGAGCCATTTTATGGCGCAGATTTAAATAGATTTTTATTTAATTTAAGTACAGAATTTGACGAATTGGAAATTAGAGATGCGATCGAAAATGCAATTAATAACTACGAACCTAGAGCCCTGGTTAAGGCAATTGATGTTATATTAACACCTGATAATAATGCTGTAAGGGTAACGGTTAAATTCCAGGTAATAAATAGTACTGTACTACAGGAAATAACACTGACACTTACAAGGTTACGATAATGGCACTAATTCAAAGCTCAGATTTAGATTTTAATTCAATTAAGGAAAGTCTAAAAACATATTTAAAACGGCAACCAGATTTTACAGATTACGATTTTGAAGCCAGTGGACTTTCAAATATTTTAGATGTTCTGGCATATAACACGCATTTAAATGGACTTATTGCCAATTTTGGATTAAACGAATCGTTTTTAAACTCGGCACAATTAAGATCGTCAGTTGTATCACATGCAGAAACCTTAGGTTATTATCCAAGATCAAAAACATCTTCTACTGCTACAGTTAAACTTCAAGTATTAAATACTGGTAATACCACTCTTGATTTAGTTACACTTCCTGTAAATTCAAAATTTTCTGCCAGTGTGGACGACGTATCTTATTCATTTCAAACTTTGGAATCCTACGTGGCATTAAACGATGGTGCTGGTAATTTTACATTTAAAACATCTGCTGGTAGTGATAATATTATCATTAAGGAAGGACAATTAAGAACAAAAACATTTTTGGTAGGGGATTCGACTGATCAACAATTATACATTATTCCTGATAAAACAATGGACACCTCAACCATTAACGTAAAGGTATTTGATTCAGCAACGGCAACAACACCTACAACCTATACAAATATTTCAAGTAGTGTTCGAATTAATAATGATTCAACCGTATTTTTATTAAGAGAAGCTCCCAATGGTTTTTATGAATTGACATTTAGTGATGGTAATGTATTAGGCCAGGCACCAAAGGTAGGTAATAAAATTGAAGTTACATATCTTTCAGCAACAGGTGCTGCAGCAAATGGAGTATCCGTATTTACTGCTGACGGACAAGTTGATGTTGGTGGTGTTGCGACAGATATTACAATTACAACTTTGGCAAATTCATCTGCAGGTGATGAAAAAGAAACAATTGCCTCAATTAAGGCAAATGCTCCTATCTCATTTGCAACTCAGCAAAGATTGGTAACGGCTGAAGATTATAAAGCTGCAATATTATCTAGATATTCCTCTACTGTTCAAGATGTTATTGCATGGGGAGGTAACGATAATATTCCTCCAATTTATGGTAGAGTTTATGCATCATTAAAATTTAAGGATGGTGTTACTGATGATGTAAAGACTAGCATTAAAAATTCAATTCAAACAGAACTGAGTAATAATTTAGGTATTATGTCAATTGATACGGTATTTAGTGATCCTAAAGAAACTTTTATTAAATTAATAACCACCTTTAATTTTGATCCAGATTTAACTGGATCGTCAGTTGATACAATTGAAACATTAATTAACAATACTATTATTTCATATTTTAATGACAATTTAAATGCATTTGGTAAAATATTTAGATCATCAAATCTATTATCAGTAATTGATGCTTTATCACCAGCAATTTTAAATACCAATTTTGGAGTAGAAATCCAACAAAGATTGGCAACTACTGATTTAAACCTTGGTACATTGAGCGATTATGATGTTGTTTTTCCAACAAGATTATCTGTTCCAGATGATATCAATACAATTATTTCATCTACAAATTTTACTTTTGAAAATCAAACATGTGTACTTAGAAATAAATTAAATACAACACAATTGGAAATTATAAATTCATCAGGTAATATTGTTCAAGATAATGCAGGAAAATATATACCATCAACAGGTGTGGTAAATATTGTAGGTGTTACCATTTCTGCTTTTGAAGGATCTTCATTAAGAATTAATGCAATACCTGAGGATAAAAATACAGTTAAACCTCTTAGAAATTATATTCTGAAATATGATACTGTTACATCTCGTACCAGTGGAATATTTGACTATCAAAATACAGCAGTGACAATTTCTGGTTCATATAGCTAATGATAAAAATAGAAGATAAGAATAGAAGAAATTTACCACTTCCTCAGTCAAGAGTTGACGAGGCTCTTCCATCTTATTTTGAAACAGATAATCCACAATTAATTAACCTTCTAGAAAAATATTATGATTTTTTGGATAGTGATGGTCAATATGCCTTTTCAAATTCCATAAATGAAATTATTTTAAATAGAGATGTAGCTCAAAATAGTGAAGCGGCATTAGATGAATTAATTACAGAAATTGGAGATGGTTTAACATCTGCATCATTCTTTAAACAACCTAGACTTATGGCCAAATTACTTGGAGAATTTTATCGAGTAAAAGGCACACTTGTTTCTATTGAAGGATTTTTTAAAGGATTTTTTAATGAAGATATTGTTATTGAATATCCAAAACAACAAATATTTATTGTTGGTGAATCCAATGTAGGATATGATTCACAAAAATTTATTCAAGATAATAATATTTATCAAATATTTTCCATTTTGGTAAAAAGTGGTGTTTCTGTTAGAGATTATGAAACACTTTATAAGAAATTTGTTCACCCTGCAGGATGGCATTTTCAAGGTGAGGTATCAACTGCTAACGAGGTTACTTTATTACCATCAAGTTTGGCCTCTCTGGATAGTATCAGACCTGATATTATACCGTTTGCTTCTCCAATATTTTCACAAGCTTCAATTGAACCTCAATTTGAATTTAATGAAATAACTGGATTAATAGACTCAGGTGGAGTTAATATTCGTATCGGACTTAATCAACTTATCAGCGTTTATCAAAATTTAACAATTGAACGATTGGGAAATTTTTATAGTAGCATTGAAAACCTACTAACTCCTAATTCATTTACATTTGATCATGATTTAGGGACAGGTATTGGCGGTAGTAATTTTAAATATAATGGTTATCCACGATCTGGTGACAGTGCTGAAAATACCACTTACTTTGCTGCAGATTCTGCCGGACATGAAACTCAATGGTTTATAGCAAATACATTTGCTCCATATGATGATTTAAATACACATATTACTGCCTTTGGCGATGATATATCTGTTAGTTGGAATCAAAATTTAGATCCAACTAATGCTACTGCTGCAGCTGCAAGTGCATTACAAGGAACTACTACCGGTAGTGCAGGTTTCTTTACATATGATGTTAATCACGTGAATTTTGATTCTGATAATTTTGTTAATCCAAAACATTTGCATAATTTTGGAGGGTTTGGTGGTTCAAATAGATCACAAAAATTACCAGGATTATTAATAAAAGGGTCCATATTGAATCCACCAACTCCAGAATTTTATTATAGAATTGATTCAGATGCTTATTATATTGGCACTCCTGGAGTAGCAGCAGGTACGTATAGTTCCAGTTTAGGGCAAAGATTCAAAATTAGTAAATTAAGATGGTTGGGTAATGACAGTAATGGAGTACCAGACATGTCAATGACTTTAGAAACAATGGATAATGATATGTTTACAAGATATACCTCAGATTCTTCGTTCTAACGGTATAAATATAATAAAATTTAAAGGTTTAAAATGACAACGACAAGACAAGCAATTAGTGTAGGTGGAACTGCAAATGATGGTACCGGTGATACTTTAAGATCCGCTGGCCAAAAAATTAATTCCAATATTGAAAATATATACTATAGACTTGGTGGTGATAGTGATAATTTTTCATCGCAAATATCATTAGTTGATAGTGCTGTTGAATTTAAACCTGGAGCAAATGCAGTATATCTATCTTCTATTCCAACATTAACTGGAGATAGAGATATTCAGTTACCTGATGCATCAGGTATTATTACTTTAAATAGTGCAACACAAACTCTTGTCAATAAAAATATTACAATGACAAGAACTATTTTGGATAATACTGATGTAGGAAGTGCTTCTGATTCACCAATTCCTGCTACTACCAACCCATATATTAGGGCCACAGGAACAGGATATCAAGTAACATTACAAGATGGTAATGCAAGTGATATTGGCACGATGAAGGTATTTACATATACTGGAACAGGAATTTTACAGGTAACAGCAACTGGTGGTAACTTTGATTTAGAAGGGCCCAATAACCGTGGAATGATATTAATTTGGGATGGCTCACAATGGATTCAATTAACACAATTCGATACCGATACTTAATAAAGAGATAAAAAATGGCAGCAATAGTAACAGATCCTTTAAAACGCAGATTATCACAATTTATTTTTGATGATACAAGGGCCGGTGATTCAAATGAATATTATATCGGTATTGGTAAACCAGATACCTATAATGCTCAGGATACTACAACTACTCCAATTCGTACAGTATCAGAACAGAATGAAGCTCGTGCAAATTTAATGTCTGTTAAAAAAGTAGTTAATTCATCTCTGGTAATACCAAGATATAACTGGACTTCTGGTTCAACTTATTCTGCCTGGAGTGATGTATCAGTAGGAATTCCTACAAATACATATTACGTGTTAACAGAAGATAATGAAATTTATATTTGTTTACAGCAAGGTAAAGATGCTACTGGTGAAACTAACCAATCAATCGTAAAACCAAATTATCTTGCCGCTGATCCAGCATTGAATAATGGTAATACAGTGGCAGAAAATGATCCATTTAAAACTGCCGATGGGTACATATGGAAATTAATGTATAGCCTTTCAGCTGCTAAAGCAAACCAGTTTTTAACATCAGGATTTATTCCTATTGAAAATTTGGATTCCGATACAGCAACAACACCTTTTGAAAACCAGCAAGTAAAAATCCAAAGTACAGCACAAGATGGAAAAATTCTTGGAGTTAGGGTTATAAATGGCGGAAGTGGTTATACAGGATCTACTACACCTGTAACATTTAGAGGTAATGGTATCGGTGGTAATGCAACTGCATTTATAGCAGATGGATCAATTGTAAAAGTAGAACTTAATGATTCTGCAAATGCTGTACAAAACGGTGGTGGCGCAGGATATGATTATGCAAGTTGTAGTGTAACAGGTAATGCACAGTTGATTCCTATTCTCAGTCCACAAGGTGGTATCGGTAAGGACCCAGTGGCAGATTTAAAATGTTCCTCTGTGATGTATAATGTAAAAACAGATGGTACAGAAAACGGTACGTTTACCGTAGATAATGATTTCAGACAAATTACATTATTAAGAAATATTGAAAATCATAGTCAAGATAGATTAACAGGACAATCATTTAAGGTTGGTCGTTTTATGGATTTAACCAGTTCAATTGCTTCTATATTACCTGATGATTTAATTACTGATGATACACGTGGTGTTACTGCCAGAGTTGTTGAGGTAGATAGTGATGGTGGAGGTAATACAAGATTAAGGTATATTCAAAATAGTAATAATATAATTGGTCCATTTGGTGCAGGAAACGATATTAATAGTTCAACGGCTGAAATTAGTACAGATTCTGATGGATATGTTAATATATACTCTGGTGAATTAATGTATATTGAAAATAGAGCAAAGGTTACTCGAGGCGATGACCAAGCAGAAGATATTAAAATTATTTTAACGGTGTAAAGAATGGCAACAACAGTAAAAAATACCACATTCCAATCTACATATAAAGATGATTTTATCGAAGAAGATAATTATCATCGGGTATTATTTAACAGTGGTAAAGCTCTACAGGCTAGAGAACTTACTCAATTACAAACCATCATACAAGAAGAAATTACCAGAATGGGATCTAATCTTTTTGTTGAAGGTGGTGTTGTAAATGGAAGTGGTTATACTGTTAATAAAAGATTTGAATTTATTAAACTTGCAAGTAACCAATTACCAGCTGATAACGATATTCCCTCACTTATAGGTCTTGAAATTACAGAACAGGCTCCTAATACGGGAGTTAAATTTAAAATTTCACAGGTTATAAAAGATGATGTAACTGGTGATGCAGATACATTATATGGCGTATATACAAGCACTTCTGGTGGTACTTCAGGTACAGAACCAGTTAGAATAGGTAATGGTTCTATATTAGCTGTACCTGGTTTTTCTAATATGGTTACAGCATCTACCAATGCTACAGGTGTTGGTACCAAGGTTTCCGTAAGTGAAGGCAGTTTCTTTGTGCAAGGAAGATTTGTATATGCTCCTGAACAATCTATTATTCTAAGTTTCTATGAAAGTCGTATTAATAAGGTTGTAGGATTTAAGGTTACCGAAGAAGTTGTTACAATTACTGATGATGCCGATCTTTATGATAATCAAGGAGCTGTTCCAAATGTTGCCGCTCCAGGTGCTGATAGATATAGAATTAGATTAACACTAATTGATGAAGCAAATATTCAAACAGGTGAAACATTTGTTTATCTATTTAAATTGATTCAAGGTAGAATATCCGATGAAGTCCGTGGAGATAATTCGTTTAACAGAATTAATGATTTAATGGCTCTTCGCACAAACGAGGAATCAGGTGATTATATTGTAAAAGATTTTACAGCCAACTTTGAACTTGATAGCGCAAATACTGGTCCAAATATTATCCTTAAAGTATCAGATGGTGTAGCATATGTTGATGGTTATAGAGTAGATGCCTCGGCAAAAGATATTACTCTTGAAAAGGCTAGAACGACTACTACTATCGAAGGTGAAATTATTAGAGCATCTTATGGTAACTTTATTGACGTATATGGTGGAACGGATAATAAAGGTTTACCAGATATTCATAATTTTCAAAAGGTACAGTTAACCAATGATTCTGATTATGCTGGTGCCAAGATTGGTACAGCAAGAGTTCGCGCTCTTTATGAACAAGGTTCAGATACATATCGAGCATATTTATTTGATATCAAAATGAATCCTGGTCAATCATTTTCAACTGCAAAATCGATTGGTTATGATTCAGCTGATTATATGAATTTTGTGCTTACTGATAATCAGGCCATCTTACAAAATACTTCACAAAGTAGTTTACTATTTCCATTACCTAGAAAAAGACCAGATACAATCGATCCTGGTGATATAACAGTACAAAGAAGAATTACATTTAACACAGGTGTTGGAGCCACAACCTTTTCTGGTACCGGATCTATTCCAGGCCCAGGCGGAGGAAATGGACCAGGACCTGATTTTGTTTATACTAATGCTTCACAATGGATTCTTTCAGATTCCGGAGGCAATATTATAAATTCACCACCCGATCAAATCACCAATACGACATTTGACTTTAGTGGACTAACACAAAGTACAAATTATGAAGTTTTAGCTATGGTTAGAAAAACCACGGCAAATACAGCTGCAAGACCAAAAACACTTAATGAAACAACTTTAACAAAAACATGGCCTACTCAAGCAGATTCAGACGGATTTGGTACATTATATTTTAACCTGGATAAAGCTGATATTTACAGTATTAAATCAATAAAACAAACTGATTCTGACGGTGCAGATCTTTCTGATAATTTCGTTATTGATAATGGGCAAAGAGATAATTTTTATGGATTAGGAAGATTAATTCTGAAAACAGGTGCATCAATCAGTGGTAATATATTTACCAGATTTAATTATTTTACACATGGTAATGGTGATTTCTTTGATGTTACATCCTATCCAACAAATGATGTGCCGTATCATAAAATTCCAAATCATACGTTAAGTACGGGTGAAACAATTAACCTTAGAGATTTTATGGATTTTAGACCAGTTGCTGTTAAAGGTCCAGGAGATGGAAGCAAAACGTTTGGCTCATATATGACTTTTGATTCTAATGGTTTAGGTGGTCAACCTATTGTGAATTTATTACCAGAAAATAATTCTGTATTCTCAGTGGACGCTACGTATTATCAACCAAGAATTGACAGATTGGTTGCAACAACCAGAACTGTTGGTGGAGAAAGAATTCCTAGAGGTGAAGTAAAAGTTATAAAAGGTACACCTGACCTATCGCCAGAGGCACCACCAACACCAAGTGGATCACTTTCACTTTACGATTTAAAATTAAATGCATATACACTTAACGAATCAGATACAACCGAAACATTAATTCCTGCAAAAGGATTTACAATGGCTGATATCAGCCAACTTGAAAAGAGAGTCGAAAACCTTGAGGAATTAACAACTTTAAGTTTACTTGAACTAGATACAACTTCTCTTACGGTATTGGATTCAGATGGTTTAACAAGAACCAAGGCTGGTTTCCTAGTTGATAACTTTAAAAATTATACGTTCTCTGGTATTGATCGTGATGAATATAGAGCTGTTATTGATGAAACAGATGGTATTCTCGAACCAATTACGTTACCTAAAAATACAAGATTAAATGCAGATTCCGGAAATAGTACAAATATTTCATTCCTAGGAGATGCTGCTTATCTTAGTATTGATTCAGATGTAGTTGAAATTGATCAAAATCTTGCAACTGAGGCAGTTAATGTTAATCCATTTGCTGTAATTATCTCTAAAGGATTTACTGAATTATCACCTGAAACAGACGAATGGGTTGAAATTAAATATTTACCAGATGAGGTACAGAATCAAGGTAGTTTAGGAACCATTTCCCGTGCGAGAGCCAGAAATTTACTTAGAAGTAGTTTCTCTGCCGCGGCATTTAGAAATTCATGGATTGGTAGAAATGCTACTAGAGTTACAGTAAATGGTCGAAGTGGTTCAATTCGAAGAGTAATTGGTGGTAGGGTAGTTGATATCAGTTTAATTCCATTTATGAGATCAAGAATTGTACACTTCCGTACACAAGGATTAAAACCCAATACAGAACATTTCCTATCATTTGGTGGCGTAGAAATTTCAGCCTTTGCAAGATCAGAAACTACATTTAAGAGAATGGGTGCAAGGGCAAACGAAAACGTAAGGTCATATACAAATGCAACTTCCCATCCGAGTGGATCATCTTCACTGGTTTCAGATGCATCGGGTAAAATACTTGGTTCATTCCTAATTCCATCAACTCCGTCATTAAAGTTCAGAACAGGAACTCAAATGGTCCAATTAATGGATGTTACCGGAGGTCGAATTGAAGGAAGTACGTCTAATTCAACTGCATTTTATGATGCAGTAGGTAATCTGGAACAAAGACAAAGAACAATTGGTGTCCAAACATTTAGAATTCAGCCTCCACCACCGCCACCACCACAAGAAAGTGACAATGACAATAATAGTGGAGCAGATACAGCTGGTGATCCACTTGCACAATCATTTTATGTGGATCCAGTTAATTATCCAAATGGTATGTTTATCACAGAAGTTGATGCATTCTTTAAAACTAAGGATACTGACGGCACACCAGTTCGAATGGAAATTAGAGCAGTTAGACAAGGTTACCCAGATGAAATTCCTCTTCCTGGAGCTTCTACCTTTGTTGAGTCCACTAATGTACAAATACCAAGTGATTTAAATAATATAACGGCTGTACGAGCTGCACCAACACCATTTAGGTTTGATGAACCAGTATACCTACAACCAGCAAGAAGTTATGCTGTGGTATTACTTGCTGAATCTCTTGCCTATAATGCTTATGTTGCCAAAACATATGATTTTGTTTTAGGTTCTACTGAAAAGAAAGTTAATAAACAACCAACACTAGGTTCGTTATTCTTGTCACAAAGTGGTATTACATGGACTGCCGATCAAACCAAAGACTTAATGTTTAGATTAAAACGTGCACAATTTGCTTCATCTGGTACAGTTAAACTAGAAAATGCAAGTACGGCAAATGTTGAATTACCAAATAATCCAATTTTAACAACTAGTGGTTCAAGTAATGTCAAAATTTTCCAAGAAGGTCATGGATTTAACAAGGGTGATTATGTAACAATTTCTGGATTAGAAAATGCTACATATTATGGTGGTCTTTTAGGAAGTGATATTATGGGCAGTTATCAAATTGATCGAGTGGATCATACTGGTTACATATATTCAGCTGGATCTGATGCTAGCGGAACATTAAGGGTAGGTGGCAATGGTGTTATTGCAAGTGGTCAGGCCATGTATGATCAGTTTGTTCCACAAATTAATACGTTATTACCTAATACTGCACTTGTTAGTGCTACGGTACGTACTGTATCAGGCTCTTCATATGGAAGTAGCAGAAATACGGTTTCAACAGGAAGTAAAGTTGTACAGACTAGTAAACCAGTCCTATTAAATGAATTTAATTTTACAGAAACTCCTATGTGTATTTTTACAGATTCAAATGAGGCTTTGGCGCCACTGAGTGGAACCAAATCATTTAGAATGGATTTAAATTTAACTACTGCTGATGATAAGGTATCACCGGTAATCGATTTACAAAGAAATTCTGTAACAAGTTGGGAAACTGTACTTGACACGCAAGATTCAGATGATTTTGGCACTTTCAATGAGCCTTTGGTAAGAGTTCCAGAAACGGATGCATTAAGTGGGACATCTGCGGCCAAACATATCACATCACCAGTGGTTCTAGAAGAACCTGCAAAAGGATTAAAAATCTTGTTTGCTGGTAACAGACCGTCAACATCTAAGTTTAAGGTATTCTTTAAAACGGCTACTCCAGATGAATCATTAGATGATATTGCATATACGGAACAACCTGAGTCAACAAATAATCCATCTGATGAGGATAGAGAAATATTTAGACAATACGAATATTTACCTGGTGGAATTGGTGGTACACTTCCTGACTTTACTCAGTTCCAGGTAAAGATTGTAATGATTGGTACCAATACTGCTAAAGCGCCAAAAATTAAAGATTTACGTGTTATTGCATTGGTGACATAATGAGATTAATACCAGTAGATGGACACCCAGGTTTAGCCAGAAATAAGGCAACAGGAGCAATAATAAATATTAATAGTTCGGAAATGGCACAGGCTAGAAAAAGAAAAAGTATTAGTAGAGATCGCCAAAAGGAATTAAAAGAATTAAAATCGGATGTTTCTGAAATGAAATTAATGTTAAAAAAACTAATAGAGGTTGAAAATGGCAACAACAATACAACTAACTGATCCAGTATCAACTCTAGTAACAAAAACAAATGACTTAATAGGCGAAGTTGGTAACCTTGGAAATCTTCAGACAACGGCTGATGGAAATTTAGTTGCAGCCATTAACGAAATTTTCAATGCTAGTCAAGACTCTGCAGAAATAGTACAGATTATTAATAATCACTTTAGTGCTTCAGGTGGAGCTAATGTACTAGATGTTGCATCTATTTCTGCTGACTCTGCAGATATTGGAGTTCTTGATGGCATTACGTTACTAACTAATACTTCACTTACCCTTACAAATGCTAAACTGTTTACAATTAAAAATTCAGCTGGAGCAAATATTTTGGCCGGGTATCTGTTATCAACAAGTAGTGCAGGCGGCACTCCATAATGGCCGTAAGAACACCGGTTTATTGGGATAGCCCTTCATCTTCCGTTAGAGAAATGAGTGCAGCACAAATAACTGCAATCAAGCAAAGATGTGTATATCTTTTCGGCGATGCTACTTATCGGTCAGTTAATCTTTCGTATGCAATTTCAAATGGTAATTTAAATGCCATGACTGATACTAGAGATAGAGCTGGTGGAGCAACTAGTAATGCATCTAACTTTAATAATAACTCGCCGGGAGATACTCTAGATGCAAATGTATTAACAACTTACGATTTAATTAATCAAGATATATCGGCAGGAAGCGCAGTGTCTGATACAGATAATGTTTTATTTCCATTATATGTAGATGGAACATCTGGACTTAGATCTATGTCTATAAATGACATGCACGATACTTTTATTAATGATGCCATTGAATTATTAATTGACGGTAATGATAGAGATGGGATTTATAAATTAATAGTAACTACTGGTGATACATCAAATACTACAATAATTAGCCCAAATGTAGTTTTTAATGATTCAAGATTTAGAGAAGCAATTCATGGAAGTGCTACAGGAACAAGTAACCAAAATATATTACCACTTTCTGACACGGATTTGCCTGATAATATTACTGATCATAGTAGGCAATGGCATCTTTATAGAACCAATCAAGGCACTGCATTTGGAGATCCATCTGTGCAAGTTCCTCTTCGTTTAAATACAGATGGTTCTATATCAGAATATGCCTATGGTGATTTTAGTCAAATTTTAGGAGAATTATTACATTATAGGGCTGGTTATGAATCACCTTATAGAATTCGATATGAAATTACAGGAACTGGTGCCCATCCACAATCAATTACTGATGCTGTTAATACTCCAGTCTCAACCGGTGGTGATGCCGTTACTGATACTACTTTGGATTCTCAAGTAAGAATTAATGATCAAGATGGTGCCAATACATATAGATCACAAAATTTGCCAACTGGATCTCCTGAAACAGAGACAACTTATGAACTTAAAATATATAGGAACTAATCATGGAAAATCATACACTTAAATCTGCTCGATTTACCGATAATGCTCGAACAACTATTTTGGCTTTATGGGCTGATAATAATAATCCTAATATTCTTCGTGAATCATTTATGGCTGTCGATGAAACAAATGTAAAATTTAAAAACCTTCTTAAAATATATACCCTTGATCAGATTGAAGAGGATACCATAGAATTCGGAAAACAAATTCGGGAAGATATTGTAGCCTTTCATAAACAATTAATTGAAGATGGCCAGGTGTCTACGCCAAATAACGTTGAGGATAATGGAGCTCGTGTAAATGAAGATTTAATTGAATTTGTATGTAAATATAATGAAAAACAAGATGAGCATAGCGAGTCCTTATTTGAATTAAAATTGGCTATTTTTGATATCGAAGAAATTGCTAATTCTTCAGATGATACATTAAAGGAATCAATTCGAGTTGCTAAAACACCATATGAATTAATTTGTGTTTTGGCAGAGTCAGGTTTATTTCCGGCATTAAAAAAAGCTACACCTAAGAAAAAAAGAACACCTAAGAAATCTAAAACACCAATTGATTCAATCCTAGATAGTGAATAAACTTAATATCATCATTAAATTTATTTCCTAAATAAACATAATCCTTTGAATATTTTTTATTAAGTATTTTCAGATCCTTTTTATTTGGGTTCACTTTCATTATAGTAGCCCAGGAACTAGGTAAATATTTTATTTTATCTTTTACCATTTTGTAAACAAAATCTTCTTCTCCATTGACTGGTCCAGGTTTTGCTCCATTTTTTATAAAATACTTTTCCCAATAATCCTTATTATTTTTAAATTTTTCATATACAAATTTATATTCCGACGGGTAAAATTTATAAAAACCACCATTCATTTTTCTACTATCCCACCAACAATCTATTGACAAAAAATCCTTTCTTTTTATAGGATAATCAAATAATTTTTGATATTCATTTATAAGTTTTATGTCTATGTCAATAACACAAATTGGTTCATCTAAGTTTAAATTAAAGAAGTGTAGTTTATTCCATTGTAGTTTAAAATTTTCTTTTTCCTCGTTTAAAAATTGAATATTAGGAATTTTTGAGCGAAGATAATCCTCATATTTTGGCCCATAACGATTACCAACTCGAACAGCATATACCTTTACTGCCATAATTCTTTTACCCTTGGATAAAGTTTTATACACTGATGTAACTCAAATTTAGTGGTATCCCTTTTTTGTGGATCTGTATTAAATACACACATGACTTTATCGTCTCTTATTTGGTGTCTTTTCATATCATTAGGCCATTCACAACCCCAATTAAAAGAATAATATAACGAAGATGGAACAAATTGAAATAAATCTAAATGTCTAGTTGTAATAAAATTATCAGAACCACCATGAAAACAGAAATAAATTTTTTTCCAATTTTCTAATAAATCGTTCCAAATAGGTTGAAACATATTTCCTTCCCAAATATATATTCCACCGTTATTACGAGCACCGTATCTTTTTTTCCATTCTGGTTTTGCTTCGTGATCCATATTATGCCACCAGGATCTACCAGTAATTGGTTTATCATTAAGTAGATCCAAAAGAGGTGTCATATCATTGTGGATAATTACATCAATATCAAATGCCATTTTTATACCTTTTAATCCCCAACATTCAGGATTAAAATAATTTAATTTTGGTCTATCCCACAACCTAGGTAGTCCATTTAAAAAATCATGAGAATTAAGCATGGCCTCTGGAGTTGATTCAGGCAGTTCCTTTCCAAAGGGTAATATTTCTATATCGGTATTTAATCCATCTGTATCTTCTGTTTGACAGTAAAATTTAAATTCAGCAGGCAAATGTCTTTTTACCATATTATATAGTATATTAACATAGTCTGCAGAATATTTATCACCCCACTTTGAACAAAGAACGTGAATCATCTTTTACCTATTACCATATATCGTTCGTGATGATCATCATATTTATGAAATGGTATTTTACCAGAATAATGTATATCCTGTATTCCTGTTTGCTCAATAAACTCTTCTAAGGAGTCTACACAATTAATATGGGCCATTTCCTCTCTGAAATTATTTGACTGGAATACACAGAGACCATTTAAATCAAATTCGTTCATTGGTAACATATGCTCACAAGACGTATTAATAATAACGTCACTTGATAGTTTTTCTAAATCAAAATTAATATCCAAGCATTCCACTTTAATATGAGGAAAAATATGTTTTGCAATTTCACATGTTCTTTTATCCAAATCAATTAAACGAATGTTGCGAGTTTTAATTTTATTTGTTAAAAGAGGTACTAATACAGTACCATACCAACCACCAAGAATACACACATTTTTATTTTCATAATTACCAGTCATAAACATACGTTCAATTAACCACGTTTTTGCATAAACTTGATTTTCAGAAAATGATTTAGCAAAGTCACCAACCCTTTCTGGTTCTTCATGACTTAACCATTCAATCCATCGTGTATATTCCCAAAAAGGAATAGGTATTTTATTCATTGTCGAAGTATGCATCTTTTCCTTCTCCATCATAAGACATAATATAAACGTCAGCATTAGGGTTACAGCGATAAGAACCAACCAGACCATTTTCAAAAAAATTAATATTTTTAGAATGTCTATGTTCTAGATACTTATCGATACCATCAAAGAGTCTTAGTGCTTTATCTTTATCTTTTTGAAATTGATCCCATACATGTTGTCTTTTTGTTTTATTATTCCAAACCATAACAGAAGAATTAACGGAACAATACCCATAGAGATTTCCTATCGTATCATGTTTAAGTTTTTCCAAATCCTCCCAGTCAGTATACAGCATTGTCATATATTCTTTTGGTTCAAATACGCCTGTAATATCCTTATAAATTTTTATATCTAAATCAAAGAATATACCAGGTTCGGAAAATTGATTTTTATTAAATAATCTCATTTTATTCCATACTGTTGGTAAGGAATTATCAATTGGAATAATTTTAAAATCTTTATTTAAAGACATATCATCGGTAATAACATTTAAATTACCGACTTGATCGGCTAATTTATATACGTCCTTATTTGTATATTTGTCTCCAACCTTAAGACAATATTTCTGGTATTGCATCAAGCATTTTCTCATTTCTAATAAAGTCAAGTGATTCAGTCACTTTAAAAAATTTTGCTCTTGGTATAGGCGTGTGAGGTTTATTTAACTCATACATTACCTGGTTAAACATCGGTTTTAGATTTACATTATATTTTAATTTCATTTCAAGGAAAAAATTTCTTAAATGGCTTCTGGCCATTCTTCTACGTTCATCTGTAAGGATTGATACATGATAATAATTCGGGCTAAATAAATGATTTAAAGACAGGTTAGAATAGTTGTAACTTTTATTAATTACACCAATGTCTATAAATCTTTGAACAATTTCTGGTATACGAAATACGTTCATTGCGCTAACCGTAATGGAAGGTCGAACAGTTATGTTTTGAAGATTGGACATTTCTATTAAATTATTTTCTACCCTTTTCCAATTGGTGCCACTTCTTATTATTTCTGCCCTTTTATCAATTTCATCAATACTGGCTAAAATGTCAATATTTTTAAAGTCTTTCCAGTAATCTAAAATATGTTTATTTTTGGATTTAAGTGTAGACATATTTGTGTTATAGAAAATTTTAACATTAAATTTTTTCATTCGATGTAATTTATCCAAAATATACCAATGCTCATCCATAAGCAAAGGCTCACCACCAGCAAAATAAATCCTTTCTACCTCATCAATATGTTCATCAATAAAGTCAGTAGTTTTTTTATTATTTACTAAATCAATTTTTATAACTTTTTTATTAATATCATCTTCGGCCAGTAGTCGTGATGGTTTGGCATTTTTATATGAATTATACCCTAAAGTTCTTGCATCTTCTGCCCAAGAAGAACTATGTCTGGGCCCACATGATCTGCATTTATAATTACATATATTACTAAATCTAAAATCCCAATAACGAAGTTTAAACTCTGTGCAAGTACCATCTTCTAATGTAATAGAAGGTATTCTTTTAATAACGTGTGGAAAGTGATCATTATTGTGTTGCCTAGTTGAAGTGTTTCCTGCCCTTTCTTTATTAAAACATTTATCACATATAATCGGTTCCTTTCCTTCCATGAATTCTTTTCTTAGTGATTTCATTTTAGAGCTATTCCATATATCCTCTAGACTTTGCTCAGAAACATTACCAACAACGGGATTGTGAGTTGATGCAATACAGCAAGGAATAACCGTACCATCCGGATCGATATTTAAGTGAATCCATGGAATAACACAAATTTTATCCGGTATATTTTTCAAAACTATCCTTTCCTTCTCTTAATCCATATACGTTACAACCTGAACATGGGTGCATCGAACGTTTTCCGTTTTTTAACATTTTTCTATACTCATCAAAATAATCCCATACCTCTGCAATATGTTTTTGTTTTAGGTTACCACCACATATAGTTTTATTCCAATCATTAACACATAAAAATGCGTCACCATTAAAATCAATAAACATTTTATAGAAAGGTAAATAACATGGCCTATTAAAGTGATGTTCTGTAAAGTCAGAATAAATTTCATTCCTATTTACTTCATAATCTGGCCCGTTATAATAATGTTTATAAACCACTTCAAAGTCTTGTAAAAACGAAGAAAAGTATTCCTCTTGGTCATCATCGTACATTGATACTTTTATATTTGTAACCCCTGTATTATAAAGAGTTTTTGCCTTATATTTATCCAGATAATCCCCATTTGTGATTACTGTTACTGCTTTTATATTTAGATCCTTTATAATTATTTCAATAATACTTTCTAAATTTTTATGTAATAAAGGCTCTCCCATTCCTGCAAATGAAATAGAACCAGTGTATGAAATACTTTTTAAGTTTTTATTAATTGCTTTTGCAGTATCATAATCTATTTTCCTCTTCGTATTAGGATACCCTACACCACGAGGACAAAACGAACAAGAACGATTACATACATCAATTGGATCAATTTCTATTTTCTGAATGAGGTTTGTTTTCATACCAAGTTTCTTTATCACACAAAGCCATTCGACCTTTCCGAGTAGCTATGGTTTTATCTATATCACTATAATTATTTATTAACACGTAATTACCGTGTGTTTCTCTACAATCATATTCAGATTCGATTATTGATTTTGTTTCAAGCATTCTTTCAACATGAAATGGTATTTCGCCTAACATATTTGGCAGCTGGTTTTCAACATCACCTATACAGTGATGCGCATGTCTTAGATCTTGAATCTGTTTTATAAAATAATCATTACCATAACACCACCCAAAACGAATACCAGGTAGAGGTAAAGATTTTGTCATTGTTTTAAATCTAATTAAATTGTTCCTATCATTATATTTAATAGGATAGAAATCGGAATATGCTTCATCTAACATTACCCATTGATATTCGTCACATAATGTATCTACTTGATCTAGCATTAAAATACTACCATCGTTGCCATTATGAGAGGCTACATATGCTACATCTTTTCCAGATTCTACTCTATAGGCATCCTTATAACCTTTAACGGCTTTCCACGAATTGCCGAATATATCCAATCCTAAATTATTTAATGCACAAAATTGTACAACACGGTTTATTAAATCAGAAATACCAAACCCTATTGCAATATTATATGGTGACACATTGTGATAATTTGCCAATATATCATAACACTTAGATGCCTCTGCAAATTGATTTGGATTAAATTTATAATTTATATAACGATCGATACAAACGTTAAAGGATAAATCTAATCTGTTATCACTTTTAAAGTGTCTTTTTGTCCAGTCTGGTCTCAGCAATTTTTCTTTCTTTACAATCATAACATTTGCCGCAGGTAAAATCTTTTCTATGATGTGTACAGGAAACACAATATTTAATTAAATGTTGTATACCGTATTTGTAATATTTTTCCATTACCTCATGCTTATACATATCCCAATAAGGCATCTTTACAATATTACTTCTTAAATCTTTTCTAGGTCCTCCAAGTTCTGGTAATTCCTCATAAAATTTATTGGTACCGGCATATACTATGTCTATATTGTTTTTAATCAGATATCTTCTGTAAACATTCTGAAGAGGTTCTTTGGTAACTTGTTTATTATCTATTATTTCAAAATCAAAAATCATAAGAATATGTTTCTGTATTTTTTTACCTGTTAAATTTTCCAATTTATTAATTATTGTGCTAGTAATATGATAACGATCACCACCAGATTCTGATAAGGCATAAACATTATCATACTTAAGCATTGCCTCATATAAAATAAGTGTTGATTCAACCCCTCCTGAAAAAAGTACTCCTACCTTTTTAGTATTTTCCATGGTCTTCTCTTTGTAATTTTGAAAAGGCCCACTTTCTTTCTTTACAGTTATAACATTTATTACAACGAAATGATTTACTAGCACAACATGTATGTGAATACTGAATAATATCGTTTATTTCTGGTACTAAGTCATAACCTATTTGTAATATTTCATCTTTAACTAAATTATAAAATGGAAAACGTACATTGGTTTTTAATTCTGTATCCTTTATATAATCCAGATCTAATCTATTAGGATAGGTAACATCACCTACATCAATTGTTTTATTAATACCTACATAAACTTGATCAACAAGTGGACTAACATATGTAACTGCAGTTGTTACTTCATTATTATCATCATTACTAATTTCAACATGTTGAAATGGTATATTTAGTATGTTACATATTTTTTGAGCAAATATTTTATTATTACACAGTTGCTCAAACCCGTAACCTATTACAGTATGGTGCCGATTAATTGCGGCTAAAATACTAGAGTCCAATCCTCCTGACATCATTACGCCAATTTTCATTTCATATTATCCGTTCCGTCTGTGTAATGTAAGGCTCTAGGATTTTTAAAATCGTAGTATCCTACTAATGTATTCCATTCCAAAGGTAAACTGCCTATGTCCTTATCGTCTAGCCATTTAAATTGATGAAGATATAAACCTTTTGCATTATTTACAATATCTGGATTTAACATTTTATTTTTATCATGAGCACAGTTCCACAAGATTAATGATGACCAGTTTTTTCGTTTATATGATGTTTGAGCCTGACCTTCCATTTTACATTTTCCTTTAGGAACATATTCTGGGTGTTTACAAACCATAACTGCATAATCATTATCAATTAATTTTATTAAGTTGTTTATATTATCCAAAAATATAAAATCACTATCACAATAAAATGCCCATCCTTTGCGCTTACATATATGTGGAATTAAAAATCTGGAATATGTAAATTCTGTAGAACCATCTTGTATTCTGGTAATTAAATCATTAGGAGTTGGTTCAACACTTACACCTAACGAATTACTACATCTGTCATAATCTTTTTTATATCGAGTATCATAACCAACAAAGTATCTCATATTTTATCCCTAGGTGTAATATTTCTTAAATAACCATCGAACCACTTTTGTTCTATTTGGCCTTTATTTACATGATCTATAATAGATGAAAGTGATAAATTACCATTACCCCAGGTAACTACCCTTTCCTCATTTCCGATGTACATAGTAATTTGTTCCTGTGTAACTAAAATAACTGGACATTTTGCAAAAGTTCCAAGAATAGTCAATCCACTTCGATCGGATATAATTAACTTTGAATGAACCATTTCTTCTAAAATCCAATCAAACTTATTTGTATAATCAAACTCAATTATTTTTAGTCCATTTTCCTTTGCATATTGATAAGCAAATTCTAGATTAAGACCTCTGTTTTTCCATTCAAATCCTGAATAACCAGTTTCAGATGGTCTTTTAATCATAATTTGATTTCGATCACCTATCCACTGTTTTTTAAAATACCATAGAGAATTAGTTGATTCGTGTGGTAAATATTTTAATTTATTTTCTGTTCGATATATGTTATAATTAATATTTAAACCATTACTTTCAAACTGAGAACATACAAATTCCAATCTGTCTAAGTTCGTTTCCTTATCTTCTCGTTTAAATTTTTCAGGCTGATCGATCATTAAACAAATATTTACATCTTTATCATGATAACCTAACTGATTAAGTTTTAAATAGTGTGTTAATACATTTGATATTGTAGTAACAACCATTCCAATATCAAAACATCGAGGTAAGAGAATAACCTCATTTCTGTTTTCCCATTTAAAGGTATTATTGACTGAGGTTAATAAGTGTGTCATATGATTCTATGCTACAACCAATAAAAAACTGATATACATTATCATCAGTTGCCCATCCTTCATGGATTTTTGATGTATCAATGATGTATATGCGACCAGGTTCAAAGTCTCTTATTATTTTACCACCAATTTTTAAACACATATTAGGATTAGTTGTACCCCATAGTCTTAGATTTGGCGCAGGTAATCCTACATCAATATGTGGTTTAAAATGCCCCATTGTATCCCATCGTAAAATACTACTACGTATAAGATAAGGTTTAATTGGATTAATAGGATCCAAACTAGATAAATTACAAATTTCCGTATGTATCCTTACATCATTGTCAGTTATAATATGTTTATCTTGATGATACATAAAATGTTCATCAAGTGGCATACGTGATGGATCATTTTCTTCTTTTAAACTGCCGGTTAAATTTGTAAGAGGTATACCGTACCTTGGAAAATTAACGTGATTAATACCCCATTGACTAAACTGATTTCTGTATTTTTCTATTTGGTCATGAAACAACTCTACATCAACAATCATTGATGTTGGCACCAGAGAAGAAGTATGCAAGGCAAAATATTTTTCGTTATCAATTGTGGTCTGATTATCATATGTTTTATACCACCGGATAACCTTTTCCTCAGGTAATTCTCTAAATTGTGGCCAAATTTTATAAATTATTTCAAGCATGCAACCAAATGAACCCTTTTATTTGAACCTAAATTTAATGCAGTATGTTTCTTTGTTGTGTCTAACATATAGGCCTGGCCAGGTTCTGGCATTTTATATACATTATCATCAACAATAAACATACAGTCCTCATCTGTAACGAGAGGAATATGTATTCTTTGTGTCATGTCATAATGATATGAATAAGCACGATTATCAGAATTTAACTCCATAAACCTACCTCTACATATATTATAACACGCATCTAACTCTTTGTAAACCTTTTCCACATAGGTTCCCTTAAAAAAACTATTAATTTTTGTAAAGTCGTTTTGGTTTAATTCATATTTACGAAGATCGCCACTTTCATACCAATATGTTTTTCCATCGGGAGATGAAATATGAATTTGTGGATGTTTCCTAATCATACTGTTATAAATTTTTAACAGTTCCTCATAATTAAATTTTTGTTCTAGTTTCGTAAGCAAGTATCCTATCCTTTACTTCTTCAAATGTATGGTCAAAAAATGATATTTTATATAAGTATCTATTACCATATTTTGTATTATCAACTGAATGCTCCTCTTGCGTATTAATTAGTGCTGTTTTATATTTATAATCACCATAGTTAGTGTATGTAATTGCTGCAGCATCACTAGATAATACATGATTAATAGAACATTCAGTATTTAAATCAACGTGTGGTGGTAATATGGATTTATTATCTAAAATATAATACCGAGGTATGCCTTTTAATCCAATATCTGTACAAAATTTTTCACATTGTTTCGTTAATACTTTAAGTGGTTTATCTCTTAAAACCTTCCAATTATCCATTGCGTCATACCGTATATCTTCATAGGCTTTGAACTCATTTTGATAGTGCTCTAGCTCAGTCAATAAAGCATAGGTATTAAAAGGATAAATAAATTTATAAATTGGAGACATTATGATTGACCTAATTAAATATGGTAAAGATTATAATTATAAAATGAAAATTTTTGACGAACCTCATGATGATTATTATAGTATTATGTTAAAAGCTGCTAGTGGTAATCATGAACTTACTCCTAATTATAGAAAAAATTTAATTAATGACCATCTTTTTATGTGCATGTTATATTATAAAAATATTCCTTGTGCCTTATTTGGTTTATATCAAGACAAAGATTTACCAAAAAATGTTGCCAGATGTTTTCATCGTTACTATACTATTCCTGAATGGCGAGTAAAACACGAATTTACTAATAAATCAAAAAAGGGTTTAAAAAAATCAACCAATTGGAATCCATGTTTATCCTTTTATAATGATTATCCAGAATATCATACCGATCGTGGAATTGACACATTATTTTTTACTCGAAATGTAAAAGGTCGCGCATCGGAAAAATATTTAACATTACAAATGAAGCCATATCAGTTTAAAAAATTAGAATATCCTTTGATGTATAAAGACACATTACAATGGTTTTGGGTTCAAGGAGATTCTAGTTTTACCACTCTCCTCCCTTGATTATCAGACCCTCGTAAATTTTCAGCAATTTCTGGATAGTCAGGGTGAACCAATATTGCACTATAAACCAGTCTCTGTTTCGTATTACCAGAAAATTCTTGAGGTAAGTGAAGTTCATCTACATCAAATACAACTGCCCTACCTGGAACATTTTTAACTAACGTTGCCTCTTCAGCAAATCTTTTCTTTGGACATCGTGCTGCATTATGTCTGTTTACACCATATTTTTCAAATGGTGCAAAATAGGTACCACCATTCCATTCTTCTTTCCAAATAGAAGTGGCATAAATTAAAATACGTTTAGCCTTATCCTTAATTAATTTTGCAGTTTCTGGATCAGTATCGGTATGAGGTAACATTGTGGGTTTATCAGGTTCAAATCTAAATACATAACTAAATTTTGTACATCTTATCCATCCAGGATATATGTCATCATAGTTGGATAAAAGCTGAAGAATAATATCCTTATCGTTAACAGAATATTGTGGAATTTTACTAAATGCAGGAAAAGCATCTTTTTGCACTTTATTTGTTTGTTGCATTAATATATCTTCCCATTCATCAAGAAATGATATATCTTGTTTATCAAAAATCTCAATCATTATTTTTCCTTTATAATTCCTTATAAAATTATTTATAACTGCACTTTGTTATAAATAATACCAAAAGAGGCAGGGGCGTGAAGGCGCGTCCGACAAAGAAATCAACTGGAGTATTTCATGGCCCAATACGAAGAATTTACCCTCGATCAGGGTGCTGATGTTGCTATAGAATTACATTGTGTAGATAAAAATGGTGCTACAAAGGACCTTAACAATCATTTAGTAACAGCAAAATTAAAAAAGAATTATAATTCCACAGATAGTGATACAGTTAGTTTTACCTCATTAATTGGTGATGCTTCTGGAGGTATTGCTACAATTTCCCTTACAAATACTCAAACAGATGCGTTAAAACCGGGCCGTTACGTATATGATGTTGAATTATCATTTACAGATAGTGATGGGAATACAATTATCGAACGAATATTAGAAGGGCGAATGCAAATTACGCCTTCTGTGACCAAGTGAGCATAATATGGCTATAAAGGTAACAACGACCGGTCAAACCACCTTTGTAAAAAAGGTTGTAGTTGGTATTCCAATAAGGAATGTGACACAAACCTTATCATTAAATAGTATTGATGAAATTAACATTGCAAATAAAAATCATAAGGACATACTTGTTTATGATTCTGATTTACAACAATATATTTCTTCTCGTATAAGTGCTCCAGGTTTTAATATAACATACAGTGGTGATAGTGATAAATTATTATTATCATTAGCACAAATTAATGGTGGTACATACTAATGGCGGATTCAGCAGTAACAACTATTTTACATAAACGTTCCAGTGATAGTGGTTCAATACCTCATTTAAATGATCTTGCCCTTGGTGAATTGGCAATTAATACTCATGATGGTAATATCTTTATTAAACGAAATAAAGCTGGTGCTGAGGCCATTCTTAAAATTGCCGGTAGTGAAGAAATTGCTGGTAAAATATTTGTACAGAAAAAAGGTCATGATACACATAATAGTGGTAAGTCATGGAGCGATGCATTTTTAACACCTGAAAAAGCCATATCAGAGGCTTGGATAAGAAGTGAGCCCACAGTAATTTGTATTGGCCCAGGAACCTATTTTACAAAAGGTCATTTGGATTTACCAGATGACACAATTGTTTACTGCGAGTATAGAGCAGTAATATTTAAACCGGAGACAGGATATGAACAAAGAAATGTATTTCGTATGGGATCAGGATGCTTTCTCCAAGGTCCGGTCTTTGAAGGATTTCAAATCGACGATATTAATAACCCATCCGAAGGATTTGCAGTTTCTTTCAGACCGAACGCACTTATTAGGAGAACACCGTATGCCCACAAAATCGCAGTAAGATCCTTTTTCCCATTTTTTGTCGCACCTCCACTTGATAGGGATAATGCTAATCCTGAGGTAACAAGGGGTGGCGGAGTTTGTTTGGCAGATGCTGCAGTACTGGATCCATTTTCGATATATCCACAATTTATGACTTGGGGTGCTACTCCAGTAACACAAAACGGTGTAGGGTATGTTGCCAAAAATGGTGCTGGTATTAATGCCGTAAATGCAATTAGTATTTGGGCGCATAAACATTTTATGGCACTTTCTGGCTCACAAATTGTATTATCATCTTGTTCTACACAATTAGGAGATTTTACCTTAGTTGCTGATGGATCAAGAAACCTATTAGTTGCAAACGAATTAGGATATATTCCACCAGCCAAAACAGCGGCTGCTGCAGTTATTGATTCTGACTTTATTGTTTCATTAAAGGATAGTGCCTATGATTATATTAATAATTTAGGTTTAACCAATGGCTGGTCTGACTCAGATCAAATTGCTCATAAGAGAACAACAGGTATTATTGCTAAATCCTTACATTGGGTACTTAAAACCACAAATGAAAAACCATGGAAAGACACACAGGATATATTTTATGATCAGACTGGAGCTAATATAATACCAGGTAAAGAAAATGCATATAAAAAGACATTTGATTATATAGATTCTGCGTTAGGCAATAATATAGCATTTGATGATTCTGCAGATATCGTAGTAAGAAACTTAATTACAAATTTAAAATCAGCAATAGATAATCCGACATTTAAAAACGAACCGTCCAATATTACAGCAATTGGACATACATTTAATTCTGTAATGGCTGGTGTTGCTTTAACACAAATGCCGCCATTTAGAAGTAATACATCTATTGAAGAAAGTATTTTGGAAACCAACGGTGGAGAAGTTATCGTCTCTGGTCAAGATGACGATGGTTCAGCCATCTTTGTTGGTGGTATGAGAATTGATGGTGATACTGGTGAATTATCCGGGCCGCCATTTGAATCTGCTGTTAGTAGAATAGCATTAAAGGCTGCCATATCATCGGAATTTTAAGGAGTAAAAAATGGCTAGAATAACTTGTAGAACACCATCAACAGGCAAGTCTTTAAAAATATTAAAGGCTGATGTTCCTACAACATATACAACAATTGCAGAGGCACCTGATTTTTCGGTTCCCGATACATCAAATAAATTTACGGCAAGAGACTCTGCAGATGCAACTAGGGCAATTAGGCCAGGTGAAATATTTTTCTTGACACCAATGGCATGTAGAAATAAATCTGCTACTGCACAAAAATTAACCACTAGATTGGTATCAGAAGATGGTATTATTATCGAATTAGGAGAAATCGAGGTTCCTGCATATGATACAGGATTTGTTCCTGTACAAGGTAGAAGCTTATTAAAACGGACTCCTCATGGAAATGTTAACGGAGACAGATTACAGATAAAGGCTCAAGCAGATTCCTCATTTGATATTTGGTTATCTGGAGAAGAGAAATTATCTGCTGAACATACTGGAGTACAATAATGGCTTTTGGTAAACTATTATCAGATAGGGTAAAAAAGAGAAAAGGTAGCGAACTAGATTCGGAACGTTACGATTATATTACGTTGGACAATGCCGAACCAGATTTTGGTAATCCTTCTTCTGCTAATGGTTTAATGTCGTCAACACAATATGGTACTAGAAGATTTATTGCTACTGGAACAGGATTGGAAATTGATTCTGGTCAACAACAAATTCTTATTTCTGATACTGGTGTTGTAAATGGACAATATGGTAGTGCTGATCTTTCTACAACCATAACTGTAAATGCACAAGGGCAAATTACTAGTATATCTGATAATCCCATTAACGGAATTATATCAATTCAATATTCAAACACTGGTCAGCTGGAAATAACAACTGCAGATGGAACAATTCATAATGTTGCTATTGATTTAGTTCCTTTTAGTACGGATGATTTAGTTGAAGGTAATCAAAATCTTTATTATACTGATGATAGAGTACGATCAGCAGTATCTGCTGCAGGTGATTTATCATATGATCAACAGACAGGTATATTTAGTTTTGATGTAGAACAAGTTTATACAAAGGCTAACTTTGATTCCGATTTTAACATGGCCATTGATGAGGCTTCACTTGGTGGTGTAGGTCTTGCATATGATGCTATAACAAATACTTTATCAATTGATAGTGCCGAATTAGAAAATTATTTTAAAGGTGATATTCGTGGATACCTTGCCGCCGGTACTGGTCTCACTTATGACTCTGCATCAGGCACATATTCAATTACAAATACTGGAGTAATTGCAAATACATATGGATCTGCAGCACAAGTTCCAGTACTTAAAATTAACGCGCAAGGACAAATTGATTCTGCCGGTACCGTAACAGTTGCTGGTGTGTCTTCGGTCGTATTTGATAGTGCATCTTTTAATTACACAATTAATACAGCAGATGGTGGTGTATTTACCAAAATGATCCATACCAGAAAACCTGGGCTTGCTGCTGGTGAACATGGAACGGCCTCAAAAATTCCTATTATAACTGTTAATGAATATGGATTAGTTGATAGTATCGGGACAACCAATGTGGCTGGTGTAACTGCATTTGCCTGGGATTCTGATACTGCACAAGCAACTATTACAACTGCAGACGGTGGTTCATTTCCTGCAACTATTCGAGGTTATGGCCATAACGTAAAGTTAAAATTTGGTGGTAATAATGGACACGAAATTTTAGGAAAAGATGCACTAAATGGTGGTGGTCTTAGTATTAATACTTATGGTGGTGTGCATCGTCCTATAAGATTTAAAATCTTAAACGATGAAAAATTACGAGTCAGCAGTACGGGTATTGAAGTATTTAATATTAATAATGCAGAGGTACTTGAAACTACAGATTCAGGAGTAAAGATAACTGGTAATCTAGTTGCTGATTCAGCCTCCATTAAAAATCTTCGTATACCTGCTGGACAATATCCTTTCACAAGTGGTGGGTGGATTGAGATAGGTGGTGCAGATGCTGGAGCTTTATATCATCTACCTGATGGTACATTTCTTGATATGGGTAAAAATGGAGCAGGTGGATTTGGCGCGATTAGATCTAAACAAACTCTTATTAGAGATAGAATAGGATCTTTAGGTAGAACACTTGCGCAGTTTGATGAAGGCGGTGGTGTAAAATTATTCCATACTCCCGGAGATAATTCAATTCCTCTTGTAAAACTTGAAACAACTGATTCTGGTGTTCATATACTTGGTTCCATACATGCGGATTCTGGTACGTTTACTAATATTACAGCTACTAATATTACAGCAGATAGCGCAGTAATAACTGATCTTTCTGGAACATCTTTAAACTATTCATCTTTAAATACAAGTTTAATGACTGGTCCACAAACAATATTAATTGACCCTGCAGCAGTAGGTGATGCAACTGGTACAGTTAGAATATTAGGTAATTTAATAGTTGAAGGTACTGAAACTACAATTAACAGTACTCAGGTCAGTATCAATGATAAAGCAATCGTAATTGCAGATAGTGCTGCAGATAGTGCTGGTTTAAATGGTGGTGGTATTATTTGGGGTGGTACCAATATTGTTGATAAACCATCATTTAAATACAATCATACAAGTGCAAGATTTAATGCAAATAGACCAATAGCTACAAATTTAATTGGTAATGTAACTGGACAAGTTAGTGATATATCCAATTTTACAACTGATGATTTAGATGAAGGTAATACAAATCAGTATTATTTAAAATCCAGAGTTGATTCTGATATTGCCGCTTCACTTGAAGATTCAGGTAACGTGGTTAATATTACAATTAATGAAACAATTGGAAGTACTGTTGACTCTGCATATGTTGTTGCAAGAGTAGCTGGTGCTCCATTCCTAGACAGTAACGATTTGGTTAGTGGCATTAGTAATATTGTATCGGATTCTGCAACATTTTCTAAAATTACCGTTCCACCTGTATCAAATGGTGGAATCATTTTACAAGATAGTACTGGTCAGGCCTTAACATTCTCAAATAGACTCCAGTCTAATCCATTAATAGAGGCAGATGCTCCACTAACCATTAAAAACTTTTATAGAACAAATTTTATTAATACTGATGGCACTATACGGGCTACTATTGGTAGTAGTAATGGTGCTGCTGGTAGGGTTGTTTTATATGGTCCAAATCAACGTCCTTCATTTGAAACAACTCCATATGGAGCATTTATTGCAGATAAACTTGTAATAGGTAGTAGTGGTGCTGGTGGTTCAGAACTTCAGGTTGATTCTGCAAATATTGGTATGGCGATGGTAGGTACGCCTAATATTGATGATTCAGATTATTTATTTGCTGTAAGTGATACTGATTCAGGTGGTAAGAAATTTGCTATCCTGGCGCCTGGTGGAGTGGTACCAAACTTCACAATGAAAGGTGATGGTGAACAAACATTCCGATTCCATAATACAAATGCAACTGGAACTAAACGTGGTTCATTTAAATTAGCAAACAGATCCAATCCTGATTGGGAATGGATTATGTATACTGACCTTGACGCAAACGGTTCCGAATCATTTAAATTAAGAGGTCGTGATCCTCATAACGATATTACCATACGAGATGGTATAGTAACAATTGCAAATAAACTAGTTGCTGACTCTGCACAGTTAGTAAATCTTACTCTTACTGGTAACGTAACTGGTTTACGTGCAGACTCTGCAACAATTGATAATATGGTCGGTACTGCATCAAATGCCACATTATTAAATAACGAAGGCCCGGCATATTATCTTGCATACGAAAACTTTACTGGTATACCATTTGTCTTTGACTCAAACCAAACCGTAGAAATTGTTGATTCAAATTTAAGCTTTAATGGATTTGCATTACGAGATGCTGTAAGAGGTGCATTTGGTACCGACAGAGATTTAGAAATTTACCATGATAATGCCAATGCCTATATTGATAATGATAAAGGTCATATCTTTATCCGAAATAATGTAGATGATGACGATGGTGGTAATATTGTCCTACAGGCAAAGTCTGGAGAAAATGGTATTATTATTAACGATGATGGCCCTGTTGCTTTATATCATGATAACGGACAAAAACTTGTAACTAGTGCTGCAGGTGTTGAAATTATTGGCACACTAAACACCCATACCATTCCGGGTGGAACGGGCACATTTGCATTAACAAGTGATTTGAACTTTATTGACTCTGCCTTGGCCTTACAATTCTTATCAACACTTGATTCATCAAATGTTTCTCAAATTATTACAGAAACAGTTGATAGTGGTTATCTTGAAGATCTTTCAATGTTTTTACGAAGTAATGAAAATGATACCATGACTGGTAACTTAACCATAACAGGTGGAATTGGCGCTGTTGATTTTACTAGTAATTCAGTAGCTGAAGTTTTAAGACTAGGTAATAATTCTATATCTCAAGTTCATTCACTTGTAATTAACGATCCTGGTCCTAATGAAGGTATAATATGGTCTGGTGGTAATACAAGAATATATGAATCACCAAATGATTTAACAACAAATGGTGCTGGTAATCTTCAAGTTGTTCATGGTAGTACAAGAAGATTAACAGTAGATAATTTAGGTGCTGATGTAAATGGTAGAGTAAATGCTGATTCTGCCTCATTTACAAATATTAACTTACCAAAATCAACTACTGCATTTGCTACTGACGGATACATAAAATTTGGCGATTATGCTCAAATGCACATGAATACTTCGGATGAACTAACTATTCAAAACTTTAATGGTGCTAACGGCATTCAATTACGAACAGGTACAAGCGGGTTTATAAGGTATCTAAATTCCAGCGGCCAGTATTTTGGTGTTTATGGTGCTGCCTCTGGCTCTTCAAAATTATATTATGGGTCCAGTATCATTGATGGACCAGGAAAGAAATTAGAAACTACAAACTATGGTGCAACAGTTAATGGAACTATAAATGCTGATTCTGGTACATTCTCAATTATTAACCTGCCGGACGGCGGAGATATTCTAATTGGTGATGGATCTTCTACAGGTGGCGATTATGATCATGATTTAAAAATAACACATACTGGAAGTAGTGGCACAATACGAAGTAATTTTGGACTTCTATCCATAACAAATACAAGGGCAAATTCTGATATAACAATTAATGCTACAAGGACCGGAGGTATAACAGATAATTATTTTCAGGCAGATGCTAGTGCAAAATCTGCAAAAATATTTTACCAAGGAAGTGTAAAACTCGAAACAGCTACAGATGGTGTTGCTGTTACAGGTAAAGTCACAGGGTTAACAGATCCAACCAATGCGCAAGATGCGGCAACCAAAGCCTATGTTGATACACAAGTTGCTGGTGCAGGCGGTCTTGATTCAGCAGGCGTATTAACAGTACAGGGAACAGGATCTCTTACCGGTGTAAGTGGAGCATTTACCGCAGGTGGTAATATTACAGCAAACTTATTTAATATTACTAATAGTACTACTGCTTCTTTACAGAGCTTTACTGTCACTACAACTGCAACAACTCAATTCGCGCACGTTTCTGCTAGTACTACAGGCAATGGAGCGATGAAGATTATAGTAACAGCAAAAAGAGGTAGTGATAGACATGTTTCAGAAATATTAACTACACATGACGGTACTACTGCTGTTGCAACTGAATATTCTACGATCACGACAAACGGAATACTTGCAAATTATGATGTAGATATTAACGGCGGTAATTTAAGATTTTTAATCACCCCTACATCCGCGACGTCAACGACTTTTAAAACTGTTGTGACATTTATTGGAGCCTAATTATGGGTACTTTTTATAATCCTAAAATTGTCACTAAAGGTTTACAATTTTTATATGATGATGATAATTCTGGAAGATCAGGTAGAACAACAGACCTCATTAGTGGTGCTACTATAACACAAACTGGTACGCCTAATTATGCATTAATACCAACTGATGCAGGTAATCTTCCAACTATTCATATGACTGGAAACGATGGTAATGGAACTGCACCTGCCGGATCAACTGGAGCAACTGTAATTTTCTGGAATAAAAGAACTGGTGGAAGTACTGGAACATGGGATAGAATATGTGAATTTAGATTTGGCGCGCCGGCACAAAGTCGTACTTGGTGGATTGGATATTATAATAATGTAACTGATCGAATACATTGTTCACAAACACTTTTTACTACAGCTGGTGGTACCATACCACAATATAGCAGTATTGATCCTACTTGGGCAGATGCAGGATTAACACTTACAATTGGACAATATTATTTTCATGCATGGACATATGTAAATTCAACACGTGAACGCAAATATTATATTAATGCAAACCTTGCTCTTACAAATACAAGGCCTGGATTTGGCGATTTAATGAATCCAGGTAGTGGCAACATGTTTATTGGAGGAACAAGTGATACTGCATACGCAAATCACATGACAAAAATAGTAGGAATTTATAATAGACCATTATCTGCTACTGAAATAACTGCTACATTTAATTCGACAAAAGCAAGGTTTGGATACTGATGGGATTATTACACTCTCCAACAATAACAACTGATGGGTTAGTATTAATGTACGATCCAGCAAATTTTAGAAGTTATCAAAGACAAAATGATTCTTCAATGATTAATTTGATTAATCCATTAAAACATGAAGGTTTCTTTTTTGATCACGCAGTTGATAGTAATAATTCTGTAGCTACTACATCAAATTTTCAAGATCATTTTGGCGGAACATTAAAATTTAATGAATCCCTTGCTGGAGCTCCTCTTACCAGAAATACACAGATGATTGATACTGGGTTTGATGACTCTAATAGGGCAAAAGAATTTACGATAGGTTGTTGGTTCTATCCACATCATAGTTCTAGATCTGATCTTGATGCAGGTTTTAGTTATGCCTCTGGTCCGTTTCATAAAGAAAGACATTTTCAAATTAATTGGTCACATAGTCAGGCAACATTTAGAAATGCAGTAGGTTTAAATGATTCTGATGGAACCTGGCATGGTGTAAATTATTATCCTGATTCAGATATGCCTGGAAATCAATGGTATTATGTTTCTGCAACATATGCTGGTACAAAATTAAGAGTTTATTTAAATGGGGATTATGTTGATTCTGCTACTACATCAGGAGGCGTAGGAAAACATCCAACACCAGTTACTGCAAAACTTGGAAGACATGCATTAGATGCTGGAGGTAATTCTGCAAGAGGATGGCGCGGAGAAATAAGTAATACACATTATTATAATAGAGCATTAACAGATATTGAAGTGCTCAATAATTATAATGCATTAAAAAGTAGGTTTGGATTATGAGTGTTTCAGTAGGTCCAAAAATAGTTACTGATGGATTACTTTCCTATTATGATCCTGGAAATAAATTATCCTATATTGGTAGTGGTAGTGCTCTTAATGATTTAACAAATAATCGTGATGCTACTCTTACTGGAAGTCCACCATTTAATAAAACGTTTTCAGCACCTGATCTGATCCTTAGAAATAAAAGTGATTATGGTGGTCAAGTAGCTGGTTTACCAAATGGTAGCTGGGATATACATGTTAGTTTCATAGCTATTTATTTTAGGGATACTACATTATTTGGTACCAGTGGTACATTTGTTAATGGTACTGACACTCTATATATTCTTAATACAGATGGTAGCTTATTTTTTAGTATAGATTCAAGTGTGTCTTCACTTATTGGAGTTGGTTCATCAAATGGTCAAGCAGTTAAATATACACTTCTTGACCCTGAATTAGATGGATTTGCAGCACCTAATAATACTACTTCTGGTCAAACATTTAATAACGCATTGGCTGCTGCATCAAGTTTTAGTGAGAAAAAAACAGCTTGGCAAAATTATGTAAATGCAAATATTACATTACCTGCTTCTGGTGGTAGTCCATTTAATAGTATACCTTTTAAAGTTGATACACAACTTCCAAATCTTACACCTGCGCTTGATACATTTACATTTGAGGATAATGATAGCATTACTCTAAATTTACCAGTAACACAACAATACACTTATGAATTTATATTTTCTCCTGTTGATTATACCGATGCAGTTAATAATAATTACCAAAGAATGTTAATAAGTAGCGCATCTAGTAATTTTATTGTTTTGGAAGAAAACAGAGTATTTAGACATAGAGTTCCTGGAGTAGATGCTACTGGAAACATAGGAGGAAATACAGTATTTGATATTGGTGAATTTGCAGTTGCTACTTTTTCCTACGATCAATCTGTTTCTAAAAATTATAGGAATGGTGTATTATTAAATTCAAAATCTATTGGTAGTGGCACGGTATCAGCAGGAACATTAGATTTATTTACAAACGGAGCATTTCAACAATTTGTTGGAGGATTCGGATTTTTTAGAGCATACGATAGAGCATTATCAGACATTGAGGTATTAAACAATTACCATGCAATAAAAGGACGATTTGGATTATAAATAACATAAACTAGGGGAAAGTGAACCTATGGCAAACGATAAAAAATTTGTAGTCAAAAATGGGCTACGAGCCGACAACGTACAATTTACTGATTCTGCGTCAGGCCTAAACCAAATTAACGTTAACATGCTAAATACCGACACTCTGCAATTCGAGGGTGACGCAGGTACACTTTTATCTATTTCTGATGATCTTACAGGTACCGTATTTTCGGTAGGAGATATTTCAGGTATTCCAATTATTGAGGCTATTGGTGATACACACAATGTTACCATGGCTGAATTTGATGGTAAGGTAATGATTGGAACAACCGATTCTGGTGGAGTTGATTCGGATAAACTAAATGTTGAAGGCACAATTAATACTAATAAAATGGTTATTGGAGGTGTTGGCAGTCAAGCTACAGGGAAAGTAAAAATTGGTATGAATTCAGGAACCATAGGTGGTTCAGCTGCAAATATTGAAGCCAGAGCAGGATTATATCTAGAAGATCCTTCAAATAATAGATTAGGATTTGATGTTAATGAAATTACTTGTAGTGGTGGTCTTTATCTTAATGGTAATAGTGTTATACTTCAAAAACAAGGTACTGCAGAGGTATTAGCAAAATTTAATCAAGATGGTTCTAATCAATTTTATTTTAATAATGTAGTAAAGGCTCAGACAACTGCTACAGGTTTTGATGTACAAGGCGCACTTACATCTAATGATTCTGCCATATTTGGCGGTAACGGCATGACAGGTGGTGTTAAAGTTGATGATGGAGCAATTACAATTAGGACTGGTACGGGCAATGAAGCATACATAGATTTTTATTGTGAAGTTTCAAACGTTCACAGAACAAGATTAAAATCTGCTCCTCATGCAAGTTATTCTGGTAATCCTGATGTGGTATTACCAACATCATCTGGCACACTAGCATTAACCTCAGATATTCCTTCAACTGCTGGTTTTATAACTGCATCAAGTACTGCTACCTTTACAAATAAAACATTTGATGCCAATGGTACCGGAAACAGTATTACCAACATAGACATTGGAAATATGACTGCCGCAGTTGTTGTGACTGAGGCAGAAGGTATCGGATCAAATGATAATGATACGACCTTACCTACGAGTGCTGCAGTAAAGGATTATGTGGATAATAATTCTCCTCAAAGTGGCATTACGGTACAGGAGGAAGGTTCGTCATTATCAACATCTGCCACAACATTAAATTTTGTTGGTTCAACTGTTACTGCATCAGGTACCGGCGCTACAAAAACAATAACAATTTCTGGTGGTGGTTCAATTACAGTACAAGATGAAGGTTCATCATTAACGACATCTGGTGATACATTAAACTTTGTTGGTGCTGGTGTTACGGCTTCAGGTACAGGTACAACAAAAACAATTACCATTCCTGGTGGTGGCTCAGGTATTGCTGTGCAAGACGAAGGTTCTGCACTTTCAACATCTGCTACAACATTAAACTTTGTTGGAGCTGGGGTTACAGCTTCAGGTACTGGTGCTACTAAAACAATTACAATTTCTGGCGGCGGTGGTGGTTCTTCTGCTGCAGATGCAATTATAAGATCATTTATTTTTGGATAGGATATAACAAATGGCAAACCCAAATATGGCTTCGGCCACAACTATAACTGGACATAGTGCCGTTGCATTTTTAAGTACGAGTACTACGTCGTTAATTACAAACTCGGCAGCTTCTGGTAAAATTATAAAAATTGAATCAGTAATTGTGTCAAATGTAGATGGAACAAATGCAGCAGATGTAAATGCATGGGTTAGAAGAAGCTCAAGTAATTATAATATTGCTCAAACAGTTTCTGTACCAGCAGATACAACTTTGGTTCTTGTTTCGAGAGATACTACAATTTACTTAATGGAAGGTGATATATTTCAAATGAGTGCAAGTGCAAACAGTGATTTAGAAGTTGTAGCCTCTTATGAGGAAATTAGCTAAATATGGCCTTTAAATATACTGCACTAAATTCCATTATCGGAGAATCTCAATATGGTAATGTTAATGCCCATGTGCATGATTTAGATGCTGTATTTAGAAATCCTCCAGGATCGATTGGACATATTGTAACAACTTTAGGTACTACTAACGTACTAGTACAGAAAAGTGGTACATATAAAGTTTTTATTCTAGGTGCTGGTGGAGCAGGTAGTGCAATGAGTAGTGGAGATTATGCTGGTGATGGTGGATTTTTTTCAGCTGAAATACCGTTTGTTGCAGGTGATGTTTTAGAAATTGGTGTAGGTCAAGGTGGGCAATCGACAGGTGGTCAATCAGCTCAAATAACTGGCGGCACATATGTAATGAGAGGCGGTGGAGGATTTCAAGGACGAGGTTATTGGGCCGGTGATGGTGGAGGA